>Ga0196972_1000032_pt1 | contig 135491 bp, 139 predicted proteins | sample S1v_2013CmetaG_FD_148618 | JGI IMG/M metagenome (GOLD analysis project Ga0196972, IMG submission 148618) | Soil microbial communities from Anza Borrego desert, Southern California, United States - S1+v_20-13C | ecosystem: Environmental > Terrestrial > Soil > Desert | place: USA: California...
GATCAAGTACAAGGGCGTGACCGGCAACATCGAGTTCGATGCCAAGGGCGACATCAAGGAAGGCACGCTGACCCTGTACACCTACAAGGGTGGTCAGCGCCAGCAACTGGCTGTGACGAAGTAATTCACGCTTCGTTTCCGGCGGCGGCCTGTGTGAAATGCGGGGCCGCCGCCGGTCAATTTTCGCACTACGCGAAATAACGCCTGCCCGTCATCGCCCATGCGATGACGGGCAGGCGATCCGCTGGCACAATCCATCGTTCTACCAGCGCATATCAAGAGCCCATCCATGCAAGAAAACCCAGTCTCACGCAAGAAAATCGGCATCATTGCCGGCTCTGGCCCGGAGGCGGGAATCGACTTGTGGAGCAAGCTGCTGGCTGCGAACCGCAAAGTTCACGGCGAGCGCTTCCGCGGCGACCTCGATGCACCGGACGTGACCATCCTGTCCGAATCCACGCTGGGGCTGTCGATGGAACTGGCGGAAAACGACGAGGCGGTCTGGCAATGCCTGCGCCAAACTGCGGAAGCGATCGCGCAACGCGTCGATTACTACGCGATTGCCTGCAATACCCTGAATTACTACCAGACGAAACTTGAGGCTTTGCGCCTGCCGGCGACGTTTGTCTCGTTCGCCGACGCCGTGGTCGAGTTCGTCAGGGAACAACGGATCGAACGTGTAGCGCTGCTTGGCGCGCGCCCTGTCACCGACCTCGGACCCTGGTCGCATTACCGCCAACTCGCCGAGCACGTCGCTGTCGAACTTCCGAAGGCGACGCAGGCGGAGCAGCTGCACCGCCTTATCTATGATGTGAAGACCCACGGCGGCCACGTGGAAGACATCCGCCGCCGCTTCCGCGCCATCCTTGACGAACTGGAATCGCAGACCGTGCTGCTCGCCTGTACCGAGCTGCCGCTGATTCCGCTCGAACCGGGGCAGAAGCAAATAGTCGACGTCACCGAGCTAGTGGCGCGCAGGCTTGCTCAGCTGGCCAATGGCACGCAGCCGTAACTAATGACATTCACACATCGATGAACAGCAAACACATCGGACTGATCTACACCGGCGGCACGGTCGGGATGACGATGACGGCGCAAGGTTACGCGCCGATGAAGGATTTTTCCGGTGCGTTGTCCCGGCTGCTCGCCGCCGCCGGCGACGCGCTGCCGCGCTACACGCTGCACGAATATGCGGAGCCGATCGACAGCACCAATGCGACGCCGCAGGACTGGCAGAACATCGGCCGCGATATCGCGGCACGCTACAACGACTTTGACGGTTTCGTCGTGCTGCACGGCACGGATACCATGGCATACACAGCATCCGCGCTGTCGTTCATGCTGCAAGGCTTGCGCAAGCCGGTTATCGTGACCGGATCGCAGATTCCCTTGGGCGCGGCACGCTCGGACGCTCCACAAAATCTGGTCACGGCATTGCAGCTCGCTGCGTCCGATGCCATCAGCGAAGTCGCGATCTATTTCAACCAGAAGCTCCTGCGCGGTAATCGTGCGACCAAGGTCAGTACCGAGAGGATGGAAGCGTTCGATAGCCCGAACCATCCCTGCCTTGCGGATGTCGGCATCAATACACGCTTCAATACGGCGGCCCTGCTGCCGCGCGCGGACAAGGAGCGCTTCGAGCTCCCCGAGTACGGACGGCAGATCGTTCTGCCCGTGCGCTTCGTCCCGGGCATGCCGGTCAGCGTCGTGCAGGCCATGCTCGACCTGAAACCGCAGGCGCTGATCCTGCAGTGCTATGGCGCAGGCAATGCGCCGGATCGCGACCCCGCGCTGCTCGACATGCTTACGCGTGCGAGCGAACAGGGGGTGGTCATCGCGGCATGCAGTCAGTCGCTGCACGGGGAAGTCGCAATCGGCACCTATGCGGCAGGCGCAGGCATGACGGCCGCGGGCGTGGTCGGCACCCGCGACATGAGCTTCGAAGCGGTCTTCACCAAGCTGCACCATCTGCTTGCCGGCGGCATGTCCGCGGAGGATGTACGCAAGGCGCTGCTACGAAACCTGAGCGGTGAACTGAACACGTCAACGTGTTAGGCTAGGCGGGTTTCGCCACTCGCCCCGTCTGCTCAATCAAATGCACTTCTTCAAGGACATCTCCCTGCCTGCCGTCATCGCAGGTTTTGTCACCGTACTTGTCGGCTTTACCAGTTCCGCGGTCATCGTTTTCCAGGCGGCGAATGCCGTCGGTGCCACGCCGGGACAGGTCGCCTCGTGGATGTGGGCGCTCGGACTAGGCATGGGGGCGACCTGCATCCTGTTGTCGCTGCGTTACCGTGTCCCCGTCGTGACCGCATGGTCGACGCCGGGAGCGGCCATGCTGATCACCGGCGCGGCGGGCGTCTCGATCGGTGAAGCGACCGGTGCGTTCCTCTTCTCTGCCGCGTTGATCTCGGTATGCGGCTTTTCCGGCTGGTTCGAGCGCATGATCAACCGGATTCCGGTGTCGATCGCCTCAGGCATGCTGGCGGGTGTGCTGTTGCGTTTCGGGATGGATGTGTTCGTCGCGATGAAGACGCAGTTCCTGCTGGCGCTGGTCATGTTCCTCGTCTACCTCGCAGGCCGGCGCATGTTCCCGCGCTATGCCGTGATCGCGACGCTGTTCACGGGTATCGCGATCGCTGCCGGCCAGGGGCTGCTGCACATGGAAGGCGTGCGGCTTGAATTTGCCCGGCCCGAATTTGTCATGCCGCAGTTCTCGCTGCCGTCGCTGATCGGCGTCGCGCTGCCGTTGTTCGTCGTCACGATGGCCTCGCAGAACGTTCCCGGTGTCGCCGTGATCCGGGCGTCCGGTTATTCGGTGCCGATTTCGCCAGTCATCGGCTGGACGGGCATTGCGAATTTCGTGCTCGCGCCCTTCGGTGCATATGCGCTCAATCTCGCGGCCATCACTGCTGCCATCTGCATGGGGCGCGAAGCGCATTCCGACCCGGCGCGGCGCTACGTCGCTGCGGTTGCTGCAGGAATCTTCTACCTATTGATCGGCTTGTTCGGCGCCACCGTGGGGGCCGTGTTCGCTGCGTTTCCCAAGGAACTCGTGCTGGTGATTGCCGGCTTGGCCTTGTTCGGGACGATCGGCAATGGACTGGCGGCGGCACTGGGCAACGAGCGCGAGCGCGAACCTGCGCTGGTGACCTTTCTCGTTACGGCTTCCGGCCTTACCCTGTTCGGTATTGGCGCGGCGTTCTGGGGGCTGGTTGCCGGTGTGATTGCGATGTTGGCGCTGAATGCGGGCAAGCCGACAACGAGCGCTGCCCCGCAGGGAAAATGAGTGCTCTAGGCACTTGCCTTTTTACCCGGGCGAAGTTCACTCAGAACCAGCGCGCCGATCACCATTGCGCCGCCGGCGACTCCACGCCATCCCAGCAGTTCTCCTAGCCAGGCCCAGCCGAACATGGCGGCAAAGACGGGCTCCATCGCGAAGATCAGCGCGGCCTTTTCCGCAGCGACGCGGCGCTGGCCGACGGCTTGCAGGAACAGCATGCCGGCCGTGGCAACGGCGCCGAGGTAGATCAGCGTACCCGTATGCGGCGCGACGCGTGCAGGCAGCGTGGACAGCGAATCGGAGGATTGCAGCAGCATCCAGGCCGTTCCCAGTGCGGCCATCACGGCAATCTGCGTAGCGGCGAGGTGTGTCGCCTCGTGCCGTGCGGATCGCTGTGACAGAACGATCACGTACAGCGCATAGGCGAGCGCACATACGATGGTCGCCGCGTCGCCGGCGAGATTGCCGCCACCTTCCCACGACATCAGCCCGATACCGAGACAGGCCATCGCGCCCGCAGCCATCACCGTCCACGTCAACCGACCGCCGAAGGCCAGCCCGAGCAACGGCACCATCAGAACATTCAGGCTGGTCAGGAAGGCGCTGCGATTGGACGAGATGAATTGCAGGCCATACGCCTGGGTCACATAGGAGGTCAGTGCAAGCACGCCGAGCAGCGCGCCGTCGATCCATGCCCGACGTGGCGCGCGCAGCAGGAACGGCGCCATGCAGACGGCGGCCACCAGGAAGCGGAAGGCCGAAATTTCAACGCCGCCGAGGTCAGCCGCGGCGGATTTCAGCAGAGGAAAGGTGGTGCCCCATACGAGGGTCACCAGCAGCAGGATCAGGACGCCGGGAGTCATCGGGTATTCAATTGCAGGGTGGTGTCATGCGACGGCGTTCAGGGTTTCCTTGGCGTAGCTGGCGCGTTCGATTTCCACGACTTCGACGCACAACTGCAAGGGGTGATTGGTCAGGCCCTTGCAGGAGACGCGCAGGACGCGCAGGAGCGCATTGGAAAGCTCGCTCCGTACTTGCGCCGAGCGCCCGCTGAGGATCGCCAGCTTGACATGCACAAATGCGTGGTCGGTCGACGAGACGCCGACGCGCCAAGTATCGTGCATGACGGCACGGCTCTTGATGTCGGCTTCCTCGAAGTGTTCGGACGCGACCAGTGCGTGGTTCAGCGCAAGGAGGATGCTGTCCGGATTGATGGCGCCGAGATTGTTCGTGTATTCGAGTGTCAGGTGTGGCATGTTTTACTGGAGGATGATCAGACGTGTTCCGGCCAGTCTGGCCTTGCCGCCCGCCGCCAGCTTGTCGATCCGTCCATTGGACAGCGACAGTCTTGCATGGATGATGCTGGGCGACGGCGGGGACATCAGGTGGCCTTGTTCGATCAGGATATCACCATCCGTACGGATTTTTATTCGGTCGAACAGGATGCAGGCCAACGGTCCCGCCGCCATCCCGGTCGCCGATTCTTCCGGGATGCCGAAACGCGGCGCAAACATCCGTGCCCCGGCCTGCCGGCCAGGTACACGGGTGTCGAGGGAGAAGGGATAGTAGCCGATCAGGTCGAGCTTTTCGCTGATCGATTCGATCGTGTCGAAGTCCGGGCGGATCTTCGCGAGTGAGGATTCGCTCTTCAGCGGAATGACCAGGAAGTTGTTGCCGGTGTTGACGACCGACGGCACTTGACCGTCCATCAGGTCGCTTCGATCGAGGCCCAGCGACGCAAGGACCATCGTGGCATCAACGCCTTCCGATGCTTCTCCAATATCGGTATACCGCGGCGCACGCTGTTCCATGAATGCCATTTCGCCGTCGAGGAAGATCTCGCGCCGGCCATCAATGGTTTCCTTGGATGACTGTGCGCCGGAAATCCGTCCGATCTGCCGCAGGTAGGAAAAGCTCGCGATCGTGGCATGGCCGCAATGCGCGATCTGGCGGTTGGGGGTGAAGAATTCGAGCTTGAAGTCGGCGCAGTCTGACTGTGAAATGAATGCGGTTTCGGAGAGTCCCGCAAGCGCCGCGATACGCTGCTTCTGCTCGCGGCTGAAGCGTTCTGCGTCGAGCACCACGCCGGCGGGATTGCCGCCTTGGCCGTCGTCGACAAATGCATTGACGATCTGCAGCTGCACCTCTATCGTGCCGCTCATACGCTGCCTTCCTTTTCGATCACGAGGATGCGCGCTTCCCCGCGCGGATGGGCGACGTGCTCGCAGCCGATGCCGGCGAAGAATACATCGCCTGCCTGCAGTACCGCGACCTGCTCCGACCCGTTCTCCCGGTAGTGCATGTCCACGGTGCCGTCGAGGACGGCGAACACTTCCTCGCCGTCATTGACATGCCATTTGTACGGGGCGTCGGTCCAGTGCAGGCGGGTGGTGACACCGTTCATGTTGGCGATACCGATCGCGCCCCATGCACGTTCGGCGGTGAACTCTCGGCTGCGGATGACTTTCATGTTCTGATGCTCTCTCTGTTCGTGAATGATGATTTCTGATTCTTCTGCCGGAAGGAAGTCAGGCGGCCGCGACGTTGGCCCTCGTTCCCGGAGCGGGAAACAGGTTGGCGAACGAGAACGCGAATTCGCTCTCGCCGTTCAGCTGCAGATAGTGCAGGCGCTCCTTCGCCTCGGCAATGGTCGGAACATGGCCGGGAGCGATCCACCACAGCGCGAGGGTGGCATCCTTGAAACGCTCGAACCACTCTTTCCGCTGGCGCATGACTTGTGCGTGGGCGCTGCGATAGACGAATTGTTTCAGGTGCTCGGGCGATTCCCAGACCGACAGGTTGATGATGATGCGCTCGTCGTCGTAAGGCTGGATCGAGGTCGCATTGCCTTCGTCGGTCTTCAGCCGCCAGACGAAGCCGGGGCTGGATTCGGCAAGCGCGTTGATCTCATCGAGGCGCGCGACGAAGCCGGCCATGACCGGATCGTCCATTGCGCCCAAGGTTCGGGCGATATTGACCTGTGCAAGATGGCATGGACGTGTCATGGCGTCTCCTCTTATTGGTTTTGTCGATCATCCCCGAATACCGGGCGGAAGAAGGTGCGTTCATAGCTGAGGATGCACCGGGTTTCTTCGGCATACTTGAATGCGGCAATGCACTCCGGGTCGGCCAGCGACTTTGTGCGGTACTCCTCGTACAGCGCGAGCGACGGGAAGGTAAACATCGCCAGTGCGATGTTGTTGGCACCCTCGGACGGCAGGAAGTAGCCGTGATGTTGGCCGCCGAATTTCTCGACCAGCGGAATCCAGATCCTTCCGTAGTGCTCGAATTCTTTCAGTTTGTATGGATCGATGACGTAGCGGAGATGGCAGGTGACCATGGTAAATCATGCTCCTGTAAAGAGCCGGTGTCCGGCTGGCAGGTGAATATGGGGTTCAGTCGATCGAGAGGACGACGTTGCCGACGGCCTTGCCGCTCTCGACGAGTTCATGTGCCTCGGCGATCCGGTCGAGGGGGAGGCGCGTGGCGATGTGGTGCCTGAGCGCGCCATGTTCCAGCAAGGACGTCAGTCCCGCGAGGGCGGCAGCGCGGTCGGCTGCGGACAGGTTATAGACGATGAAGAAGCGCAGGCGGATGTTCTTGAGGATGGAGGGCGCAAAGGGCACAGCGATGTCGGGTTTCCCGCTTCCATACACCACGATGTCGCCTTCGGGCTTGAGCATGGCGATGTCGGCTGCGACGTTGGCGGCGAAGTCGACTTCGATGACGCGGTCCACGCCTGCGCCGCCGGTCGCATCCATGACAGACTCGGTGAGATTGCCTGTCTTGTAGTTCAGCACGATATCTGCGCCGGCTTCCTTCGCCAGCGCAGCTTTTTCATCCCTGCTCACGGTGGCGATCACCTGCGCAGCACCGGCCAGCCTGGCCATCTGCACGGCGTAATTTCCCACGGCACCGGCGCCGCCCGCGACCAGCACGGACTTGTTCGCGACGCCGCCGTCCATATGCACGGCATGCCATGCGGTCAGGGCGGGAATGCCGAGACAGGCGCCGACGTCGTCCGGAATGCCTTCCGGCAGCAGGACAGCCTGGCGCGCAGGCAGCGTGACATACTGCGCCGCCGTGCCATCCGCGCGGCCCCATGCCGCGTTCCAGGTCCATACGCGCTGGCCGATGCGCTCCGAGGCTATGCCTTCGCCGACCTGGTCGATCACGCCCGCGCCGTCGCTGTGCGGCACGATGCGCGGAAAGGGTAGGATAGGGCTACGCAACCCTGCCCTGGTCTTGACGTCGGACGGATTGACGCCGGACCAGGCCAGCTTCACGCGGACTTCACCCGGGCCGGCTTCCGGCGTGTCGATCTCTTCGATCGCGATGACCTCCCTGGCGGGGCCGGTACGGGTGTAAGTGGCTGCGCGCATCGGGTTTGCCTGCCTTTCCTGTTCAGCACGCATCGCAGGTGCGATGGCGCTTCAGCGATGTCTGGACCACGGCGCGGCTCGACATGCCTTGCAGGAAGGTGGCGAAGCGCTGGCCGATCCCTTTCAGGATAAGACCGGGATTCGTGCGGTGCAATTCGATGGCGGCTTCCTGGTCGGCTTCCAAGACGGTCAGGCGTCCGGGCACAGCGGTGAAGGTGTCGCCTGCGTGCAGAAAATAATCGTGGTTGATGCCTTCGACGGTAATCCACACGCGGCCGCGCTGGATACGCAGCGTCTCGGCGCGGGATGCGGTGCCGGAGACAGCCTGTCCGGCGAGAATGGTCAGCGTCTTGTTTGTGAATAGCCCTCTCATGATATTGCTCCTGGAATGACGGGGGGGATGCCGCTGCAGGTTTGCAAATTGGCTTTTTCCCTTGCCGTGAAAGCATATTAGCCCTTGTCTTTCACTTGTCTAAACGATATATTTTTGATTCGCTTGCTAATTTTTCTCACATATGGCCGACTTCAGACGACTCCCCAACCTGGCTGCCCTGCGCGCCTTCGAGGCTGCCGCGCGGCACGGCAATTTCTCCCGGGCGGCAGAGGAAATCCATGTTACGCACGGCGCCATCAGCCATCAGGTACGCGCGCTGGAGGAAGAACTCGGCGTGGAACTGTTCGTGCGGCACGGCAAACGCATTGCGATCACGGCGGAAGGCGAGCGCTTTGCGACGACCGTGCGCAAAGCCTTGTCGGATATCGCCACCGCCGCCGCCGCGCTGCAGGCCGGCAGCAAGCAGAAGCGGCTGACGGTGACGTCCCTGCCTTCGTTCGCTGCGCGCTTGCTGTCGCCGCGGCTGGGACGATTCATCGAGCAGCATCCGGACATTGAAGTGATGCTCCAGTCGAGCGGCCAGTTAACCGATTTCGTGCGCGAGTCGGTGGATATCGGCATTCGCTTCGGACGCGGCAATTATCCGGGGCTGGCGGTGGAAAAGCTCACGGACGATTATTACTACCCGGTCGCCAGCCCGCGCTTCAACCGCGGCAAGCTGCCGCGTTCGCCGGACAAGCTGCTGCAGCATCCGCTGTTGCGCTGCGAGGGAGAGCCGTGGACACCCTGGTTCAGGGCGGCGGGGCTGGATTTCCTGGAGCCGACCGGCGGGCTGGTGTTCCAGGACTCATCGATGCTGACGCGCGCCGCAGTTGAGGGGCATGGCATCGCACTGGTGCGTCATGCGATTGCAGTATCTGATATCGAATCAGGCGAACTGGTGCGTCTGTTCGACGTGGCGATCAGGTGCCCGCAGTCCTACTACCTCGTGTGCCCGCCGGAAGCCTTGCAGAAGCCGCAGGTGCAGGCGTTCAGGAAGTGGATCCTGGACGAAGTCGCAAAACTGCCACAACCGACCGTATAAACTGTTTACAGGACGACCTTCACCATCGGGTGCGACGACAGCGCCCGGTACAGGTTGTCGAGCTGTTCGCGGCTGGTCGCGCGGACCGTGACCGTGAGCGAGAGATAGGTGCCTTTCGACGAGGGGCGCATTTCCATCTTGCCGGCGTGGAAGGTCGGGTCGTGGAGCGTCACCACTTCCACCATGGTCTGGGCGAAGTTCTCCTGCATGACACCCATGATCTTGATCGGGAAGTCGCTCGGGTATTCGATGAGGCTGTCGGTCGGAATGTTGGTGGGCTGGCTCATGGCATTGCTCGCTGGTCCGTTCCGGGAAAAGGAACGGCTGATCTTCAATGCCGGTATTTTACGCTCTCTTGGCTTCCTGATAAGCGTCGTACAGTTTCCGGAAAACCGGCCCGGGCGTGCCGCCGCCTACGGGCTTGCCGTCGAGGCGGGTCACTGCAAGGACTTCGCGTCCGGCCGATGTCAGCACAACTTCATCGGCGGCAAAGACCTCCTCGCGCGGAATATCCCTTGGCTGGAAGGGAATGTTGCACGCCGCGCAGAGTTCCTCCATCAATCCGTAACGGATGCCTTCGAGGATGAGCGTGCTCCTGGGCGGTGCGTACACTCTGCCCTTGCTAACGATCCACACGTTCGACGATGCCCCCTCGGTCAGAATGCCGTCGCGGAACTGAATGGCTTCTAGCGCGCCGTTCTCGGCAGCGTGCTGCGCGGCGAGTACATTGCCCAACAATGAAATCGACTTGATGTCGCAGCGCAGCCAGCGCTCGTCTTCCGTCGTCACGCACGCCACACCGTTGTCGACGGTGTCAGCATCGGGCGGTGCGAACGGATTGGTCATGATGAAGACAGTCGGCTTCGCCTCTGCAGGGAAGGCATGCGCTCGCTTGGCAACGCCGCGCGTGACCTGCATGTAGACCAGTTGCGTGTCCGCCGGATGCGCGGCAGCGACCTTGCCGATCAGCGCCATCCAATCGTCTCCCGAATGTGGATTGGGAATACGGATCGCGTCGAGGCTGCGGAACAGGCGCGCCATGTGCTGCTTCGCACGGAACATCCTGCGGTTGTAGACCGGGATCACTTCGTAGACCCCGTCGCCGAAAATGAAGCCGCGGTCGAGCACCGGGATCCTGGCTTCGGACAGGGGAGTGAACTCGCCGTTCAGGTAGACGAGCGGGTCTTGCATGGGGGCATCAAGCTTCGTAACTGATAAGTGTGACATCGGCACCCGCGTCGCGTATCGGAATCAGGGCCTGGTACTCGGAAGACTCGTGCCATCCCAGCAAAGTTTCCTTGTCAGGAAAGCAGGCGACGACGGTATCGGTGTGTGCGTGGGAGCCGTTGAGGACTTGGAGCTTCTTGCCGCGGAAGACAAGCTCGCCGCCCCAGGCGGTGATCGTGGTTCCAACCCTGTCGCGGTACTCTGCCCATTTGGCGGCGTCCCTGACGGTGATGTGGCCGATGATGTATGCAGGCATGGTGTTTCTCCCGGTAGATGGAGAAGCAGGGCGCATGTGCGCCCTGCTACGACCTACAGCAAGCAGTGAATGGACGCTCGAACTGGCTAGAGCGCCTTCATTACTTCAATCACTTCATCCAGAGACGCATGGAATCCCAGGCGCGGCCGAAAATGCTGGCCTGGTTGACTTGTTCGAGTGCAACGACCGGCAACTCGGTCAGTGCCTTGCCGTCGACCATCATCTTCAGCGTGCCGACCTTGCTGTTCTGCGCCACCGGCGCCACCAGCGGATCATTGCGCTCGAGGACGGGTTTCATCTTGTCGGCAATGCCCTTGGGCACGGTGACATATACATCATTGGTGAAGCCGATCTTCACCTGGTTCTGCGAGCCCTTCCACACTTCCGGCGTTGCGACCGGTTGGCCCTTCGCATATAGCCTCACGGTGTCGAAATTCTGGAAGCCCCAGTTCAGCAGCTTCTGACTTTCCGACGCACGCACCTGGTCGGAGATGGTGCCCAGCACTACCGAGACCAGGCGGCGGTCGCCGGAGCCGTTCGGGCGCTTGGCGGTGGAGATCAGGCAGTAGCCCGCAGCGGCAGTGTGACCGGTCTTCATGCCGTCGACGGTCGGATCCAGCCATAGCAGGCGGTTGCGGTTCGGCTGCTTGATCTTGTTGTAGGTAAATTCCTTGGTCGAATAGATCTTGTACAGCTCGGGATGATCCAGGATTATCCGCGTCGCGAGGATCGACAGGTCCTGTGCGGTGGTGTAGTTGTCCGGATGGGGCAGGCCATGCGCGTTCGCATAGCGGGTGTTCTTCATGCCCATGCGCTCCGCTTCACGATTCATCAGCGTAACGAAGGCTTCTTCAGTGCCGGCCACCGCTTCGGCGAGCGTGACCGCGGCGTCATTGCCGGATTGCACGATCAGACCGTAGAGCAGGTCGTTGATCTTCACCGGGGTGGCCGGATCGATAAACATTTTCGAGCTGCTCGGATCGACTTTCCAGGCGCGCACCGACACGTTCACCATCTGGTTCAGGTCGAGGCGCTTTTCCTTGACTGCGGAAAAGGCAAGGTAAGCCGTCATGATCTTCACCAGCGATGCCGGCTCGACGCGCATGGTCGCATCCTGCGAGGCGAGTACTTGGCCGCTGGTAGCGTCGAGCAGGAGCCATGACTTGGCGGCAATGGTAGGCGGCGGCAGTGCTTGTGCAAATGCTACGGAGAACGTGAGTAGGGTGGCCGCAAGGGCGGCGATGAGCTTTTTCATGGGTTGTGCAGATCGAAACCGCACGGAGGTCGCGCGGATACAAGAGTAAACAAGGTCCGAATTATAGCCCCGCAGAAAGCTTGCGTTGAGAAACCGTGGAGCCCGGGAGGGCATTTTTCCACGGCTTTCCTTCACGCTTTCAGCGGTGCCACATTTCGACCACGAAACTCTTTATATGTTGCAACTTGCGGTGAAAAAAATGATCCGCGCCGGGGATCACGATCACCGGGAGATCTTGCGGGCGGGCCCAGTCGAGCACGTCGGACAGCGGGATCGTGTCGTCGTGTTCGCCATGGATGAGAATGGTGTTGGCGGGAACGGGCGGGACGTCCCATTTGCCTGCAGCGGTGCCGACCAGCACGAGGCGTTCGGCCGGTGTACCGTTTGCGACAAGTCGCTGTTGCAGCTGCGACTGCACGAAAGTGCCGAAAGAGAAACCGCCGAGTGCGACAGGCAAGCCCGGATACTGTTGCTGCATGTGCTTCAGCAGCACTTCCATGTCGTCGGTTTCACCGCGTCCTGCATCGTGTTCGCCTTCGGACTTCCCGACGCCGCGGAAATTCATGCGCGCCGTTGCGTAGCCTATTGCGACAAAAGCGCGCGCCAGCGTCTGTGCCACTTTGTTGTCCATGGTGCCGCCGTACAGCGGATGCGGATGTGCGACAAGTGCAACGCCGCGCGGCGCTTCCGGCGGAAGATCAAGTGCGCATTCGATGTTGCCTGCAACGCCTTGCAGGGAGAAACGTTGGGTCTGGGAATTCATTCTTCTTATTAGATCTTGAGACGGTCGACGACCTTGCCCTTGACGATATGCTCATCGATGATTTCATCGATGTCATGCTGGTCCACATAGGTATACCACGTGCCTTCCGGATATACGACCAGCACCGGTCCTTCCTCGCACCGGTCCAGGCAGCCAGCCTTGTTGATGCGCACCTTGCCCTGGCCGCTCAGGCCGAGCTGCTTGATGCGTGCCTTTGCATGTTCCTGGGCAGCCTGTGCGCCCTTGTCATGGCAGCAAGGACGGCCTTCTTCGCGCTGGTTCAGGCAGAAAAAGACGTGGTGTTGATAATAAGGCTTGTCAGACATGTCAATGCCAATCGGGAAGTAAAGCGCCATGATACACCTCGCTCAAGAGCGCTTCATGCGATGCGACGGGTGGAGCAGGAACCAGAGTGCGAAGATGGGCCAGAAGATCGACAGGAAATGCGCTGCGCCGTTGAAATTCAGGAACTTGCCTTGGGTCCATGCCTGCAGGGTTGCCACAAAGTAGGGATTTGCGGGCACCAGATTGATCGCAATGAAACTCAGTACCAGCGCGGCCACTGCCAAGCGTCGCTGCGCGACAGCCGGGGCATAGGCAAGTCCGCCGACCATCATCAAACCGATCAGGAGACCGCCCTTGGCGCCAGGCGTCAGCCACGCCAAGGCGTTTGCGGGGGCGAACAGCAGGGCGTTCGCCATGACTTTCACGGCAATGGCAACGATCACGAACAGGAGCAGCAGCATCGGCTTGGGTGCCTGCTTGCGCAGCAGGATGGACAGGGTCAGCACCGCGCCGATCATGCCGAAGGCCGTGATCAGCGTTTCCGCCAGCCAGTACTCCTGGACCGATAGCTGCATGTCGCGGGTGAACAGGGCGACCAGGTCGACCGGGGTTTCCATCCAGTCGGAGATCCAGTTGGAAAGGACCGACATCAGTTGCCCATGGCCGAACAGATAACCTTGCGGGTAAATCTGGGCCAGTGGCCACAGGCCTGCAACGATCAGACCGCGCCCCGCTTCGGGCACGAACCACATGCGGCGCAATTGCAGCAGCCGGCTCTGCTCCAGGAATGCGCGCGTCAGGAATGCACCGAGGAAGGCTCCTGCGCAGGTTCCCGCAAGATTGGTCAGGAAATCAAGATTGGACGAGACGCGGTTGGGCAGATAGGTCTGGATTGCTTCAAGCCCGCCCGACAGCAGCATGCCGGCAAATATCGCGCAGATGGCCGCGGGAAGCCCGCGCAGGGTGGGATACAGGGCAAACACCACCAGCGCCCCGAAAGGCAGGTAACCAATGACATTGGCCGCCACATCGAAGCCGGTCCAGTAATGCGGCATCGGCATGATCAGGAACGCCCACAGCGGCAGGCCGATGTCGCTCCAGTTGGAAAATGGATACAGGCTGGCGTAGACGATCAGGAAGGTGTACATCAGCAGACCGACCCGCGCGAATGTCGACACACTCGCTGTCTGGACCGGTTCGCTGGTGGCTGTCTGCGGGTTTTCCTCGGTGAACAAGCTTGCGCCTTCGTTGTTTCAGCGGAGATAGGGTATCAAGTATTGTCCGCAGATGCGCTTGTTGCGGCAAGCGAAATTATTTCAGCGACAGGCCGTGCATCCACAGGATGATATCGGCAATCGCCGCGTCGCTCGCCGTCGCCAGCGCAGACACGCCGCCTGCGGCATCCGCGCTCGGTGCCGGTGCCTGCCGGATGAAGCTGCGCTGTGCGACGAGCGAACGTCCGCGGTACACCGACGCGCGCAACGCCACCTGCCCGATGCTTTGTTGCGGCGACTCGAAATGCTGCGTGAAGTCGTCCGCTTCCACCCGCAACACCGGGACGTCGACCGCACCGTCGGATGCGGACAATGCAACGCCACCGGCATGCGTGATGGCGGCTTTCAGGTGTTGCGTCAGCAGTTGCGCCGGCGTCATTGTCCATCGCGCCTGCGAATACGGGCGTGGCTGCTGGCTGTTCGCATAGTGGAGCCGATAGAACATCATGCTGTCGTCCAGCCAAACGGGCACTTGGACGCCTGCGACGCTGACTGGTGGCAATGCCGGCAATGCTGCCTTGTCCTGTTGCGTGCGCAACGGTCCGAGGTCGTACAAGACCGCCGATGCCGGCTTGCCGATACCCGCGCATGCGGATAGAAGTGCCAGACAGGCAATCGTTGTTGCCGCACGCGGAATCATCCACTTGATCGTCCGTTCCATTCTTGTCCTCCCTTATTTCGACGGTGCCGCAAAACCCGCTTCGCCCGGTCCCGGAGTGATCTCCGGCGAGCCGAACAGGACGCTTTGCGGGTGCTCGCTCAGGTTGTCGAGTGTGCGGTTGAGCGCGCGCATGGACGAACGTGCATCGTTTGCGAGCGGCAGCGTGTCATGCTCGATTCGCTGCGCGACGGCGCCGAGGCGGGTCGCGGTATCGGTAATCGTCGCTAGAGTGCCGCCTGGCGCATCCATCTTTTTCGCAATGCTGTTGAGGCTGGTCGCGAGCGCGCTTGCATCTTTCGACAATGCATCGAGCGAGGCAAGCGAGCGTTGCGCCTGCTCCGTGACTGCCGGCAGTTTTGACAACGTCGGCGCCAGCTGGCGCGGGATCTTCTCGACTTCCGTCGCGGCCTGGCTGACATTGTTGAAGGCGCTCAGGATCGCCTTCTGATTGTCCTCATTGAGCATGTTGTTGACACGCCTGGCCACTTCCTCGGTCTGCTGCAGGATGGCCAGCCCGCGCGACTGCAACTCGTCGAACAGGCTGGGGCGCATCTCGATCCTTGCAACATCCTGCGGCGTGCTGTGCAGCTTCACCGGCTTGCTGCCGTCATCGTCGAGCTGCACATAGGCAATACCGGTCACGCCCTGGTAACCGAGCGTCGCAAAGGTGGACTGGGTAATCGGCGTGTCCGGCTTGACGCTGATATGCACCAGGATCTGCCCGACCTCGCGCGGATCGAAGGTGATATCGTCGACCTTGCCCACGTCGAGCCCCCGATAGCGCACCGCGGCCTGCGGATTGAGGCCGGGAACCGAGAGCTTGGTCGCGATCTGGTACGGCACCCACTCCACCCGGTCGCGATTGAGCCAGAGGCCGACGAATATGGCAGCGGCCAGCAGCACAATGGTGAACAGGCCGGCGATGAGCGCATGAGCCTTATTTTCCATGGTTGGTTTCCATCTCCTTCTCGTTTTCCCTTCCTGTTTCTTTCTCGCGCAGCACTTCGAGCGCACGCTGGCCGCGCTCGCCGAGGAAGAAACGCTGAATGAAAGGATGCGGCAATGTAATCACTTCCTGTGGCGTGCCGAGTGCAATGACTCGCTTTTCGGCAAGCACCGCGATCTTCGTCGACAGCTCGAACAGCGTGTCGAGATCGTGCGTGACCATCACCACCGTCAGATGCATTTGCTGGTGCAGGCTTTGAATCAGGGATACGAAGCTGTCGGACAGGTCGGGGTCGAGACCGGCGGTGGGCTCGTCGAGGAACAGCAGTTCCGGTTCGAGCGCCAGCGCGCGCGCCAGCGCTACCCGCTTGATCATGCCTCCCGACAGGTCGGCCGGCATCTTCTGCGCATCCTTGGGCGTGATGCCGACCATATTGAGTTTCAGCAGCGCCGCATCGCGGATCAAGTCTTCCGGCAGGGCGCGCAGCTCGCGCATCGGCTGCGCGACATTGTCGAATGCGCTGAGCGCGGAAAACAGCGCGCCGTGCTGGAACAGCATGCCCCAGCGATTGCGCAGCTGGCGCAGGCGGGCTCCGCCGACGTTGTGGATATCCTCGCCGAACACTTCCACGCAGCCGCGCGTCGGTTGTTCGAGGCCGAGCATCTGGCGCAGCAGGGTCGTTTTTCCCGAACCCGATCCGCCGACCAGGGACAGGATTTCGCCTTGCTGCACTTCAAGGTTCAGGTCCTGGTGGATCACGAAATTGTCGAATTGCGTCCGCAGGTTGCGGATGCGGATGATCGATGCTGGTGCAGGGGCTGCCATCAGAACCCGACCCCCTTGAACACGATCGCGAACACCGCATCGGCCAGGATGACCACGGTGATCGCGGTGACAACCGACAGCGTCGTGCCGTGTCCGAGGCTTTCCGTATCCGGCTTGATGCGCAGGCCGAAGTGGCACGCCACCAACGCGATCAGGCAGCCGAAGGCGATGCCCTTGCCCAGTCCGATCCAGTAGTTCGCCAGCGGCACTGCAGATGGCAGCTGCTGCACGAAGTAGGTGGCCGACAACCCGAGCTCGACTTTGGCTGCCGCCATGCCGCCGATCAGCGCAATCGCGTCGGTCCAGACGACCAGCAAGGGCATGGAAACCGCCAGCGCCAGCACGCGCGGCAGGATCAGCCGGAAGCCGTGCGGCATGCCCATCACCAGCATCGCATCCAGCTCTTCCGTCACCCGCATCACGCCGAGCTGCGCGGTGATGGCCGAGCCCGAGCGGCCGGCCACGAGGATGGCGGCGAGCAGCGGTCCCAGCTCGCGGACGATGCTCATGCCGAGGATGTTGACCAGGTAGACATCGCCGCCGAAAGTGTGCAACTGCTGCGCCGACAGGTAGGACAGCACGACGCCGATCAGGAAACCCACCAGCGCGGTGATGCCGAGCGCCTGGTAGCCGATATGGAACACGTGCGCCGAAATTTCCCGCCACGGCCCGCGCAGCGGATGCAACAGGAAAGTGCGGAGATCGAGCGTGAGCTGCCCGATCAGGCCGATGAAGCCGAGCAGGTGGCCGGACAGCTCATGCAGGAACAGGCCGATTGTCTCGGGGGAGTACCAGGCTTGTTTCGGCTGTGCCGGCAAGGTGAGTGTGCCCGCCTGTTCGATGCGGCTGAAGACTTCTTCGTGTGCCGGTGCCAGTGCCAATTCACGCGGACGCGACTTGCCCCAGGCATTCCAGAACAATTGCGCGCCGATATGGTCCAGCCCCGAAACCTGCGACAGGTCCCAGACCGCGCTGCCGTCCTGCGGAAGCGAGCGGAGGACCGACTGGATGTCCCTGATGGTCGCCTGATGGGCCAGCGCATGCACCTGCCACCGGCCGGAAGCCGCGACGGCAAGTGGCGTTCCCTTCCTGATCGTCAGTGTTGGCGCTTGTTCATTTGGCATCTGGATAGTGTAAGGGAGATTGCCGCAAGGGTCATCCGCAGATACATGACGCTCGTCAACGCGATTAACCTTACGCAAGCATCCCGCTACAATGTGCGCATGACTGCACCTCTCACTGCCGAGCGCATTGCCGCGCTCTGCCGGCCCGCCGCCCAGACGATCAGCGTCCGCGTGGTGGAGGAAACCGGTTCCACCAATGCCGACCTGCTGGCCGCTCTTCCTTCGCTGAGCGGGCCGATGCTGCTGATCGCCCGTTCGCAGACCGCCGGCAAGGGCCGTGCAGGACGGAGCTGGCTGTCCGCGCCCGGCAAATCCCTGACCTTTTCGCTGGCCTGGAAATTCAACCTGCCGGTGCACGCCCTGGTCGGCCTGCCGCTGGCGGTCGGTGTGTCGATCGCCGAATCGCTGGCGATGTTCAACGTCCAGGTAAAGCTGAAATGGCCGAACGACGTGCTGCACGAAGGCAGGAAACTGGCCGGCATCCTGATTGAGTCCGCCGGGGCGGGAAGCGTTCCCCATGACGCAAGCTGGGCAGTGGCCGGCATCGGCATCAACATGGCGCTGGGTGAAAGCATGATGGCCGAAATCGGGCGGCCTGTCGCCAGCATTCCCTGGCTGGCGGAGCTCGACCAGGACATGCTGATGGCGACGCTGGCGAGCGGCTTGGCCGAGGCGCTGGTGCAGTTCGAACACGAAGGGCTGGGCGCTTTCACGCAGCGGTGGAATGCATTGCATGCTTACACCGGACAGCCGGTGATGATTCTCGATAACGGCAAGCTTCAGCATGAGGGGCTGGCAATCGGCGTCGACGACGTCGGCAGGTTCCTGATCGACACGGCGGCGGGACGGCAGGCAATCATGGCGGGCGACGTGTCGTTGCGCCCGAGGGGATAAACGATGCTGCTCCTGATCGATGCAGGCAATACACGCGTGAAATGGGCTGTCATTCCCAGCAGGGAGCGCAGCCTGGATGCCCTTGGCCGTTGGACCGAATGGGGCATGGTCGAGCATGCGCACGTGCGCAGCCTGAGCGAGGCATGGCGCAAATACAAGGTCGTGCGCGTGCTCGCCTCGAACGTAGCTGGACAGGCCATGCGCGAGACTCTCGAGCAGGTGCTGCTCGGCGCATTCGGCATGCAACCGGTTCCCCTCGAATGGTTCGCCTCAGTCCCGGCGCTGGCCGGCGTGCGCAACAATTACCGCAACCCTGCCCAACTCGGCTGCGACCGTTTTGCTTCAGCCATCGGGGCGCATGCGCTGTTTCCGGCAAGGCCGCTGGTAGTCGCCACCTGCGGTACCGCGACCACCGTCGACGCCATCGCCGCGGACGGGGCATTCCTGGGTGGTATGATCTTGCCCGGACTCGGGCTGATGGCCAGCTCGCTGGCGAAGAACACGGCGCAGCTGCCGGAGGTCGCGCAACATCTCGACATTTCGGAACCGTTTGCCGACCACACCGACGCGGCCATTGTCAGCGGTTGCCTTGCGGCGCAGACCGGGGCGATCGAGCGTGCCGTCGCTGCCCATGCGCGCCACGGCGGCAAGGTGCAATGCATCCTGTCGGGCGGGGCAGCCGCGCTGATCGCGCCGCACCTGTCCGTGCCGCACACGCGTGTCGACAATCTCGTGCTGATCGGCCTGCACAAGGTCGCAATGAATACATGATGCTGAAAATTTTCTTCTGGCTGCTGCTGTTGGGGAATGCCGGCCTGTTTGCCTACCAGCAGGGACATTTCGATGCGCTGCTGTCGAGCGGACGCGAGCCGGCGCGCATGAAGGAGCAACTGAATGCCGACAAGGTACGGCTGGTTCCCCCGCCTGCATCGAAACCGCCCGCGCCGCCTGCCGAACCCGAGCCACAGGCTGCTGCTGCGCCCGCTCCCACACCCGCCCCCGCTCCCGAGGCGAAGAAGCCGGTCGTGCTTGCATGCACCGAGATCGGCAATTTCGGCCCCGACGACGCCAAGCGCTTCAGCGCAGAACTCGCTTCCCTGTCGCTGGGCGAGCGCGTGAAGCAGCGCGCGCTGCAGGAAGTGGCCAGCCACATGGTGTACATCCCGCCGCAGGCCGACAAGGAGGGCGCGGAGAAGAAAGCAGGCGAATTGCGCAAGCTCGGCATCGATGATTTCTTCATCATCCAGGACAACTCCAGCATGCGCTGGGGAATTTCGCTCGGTGTCTTCAAGCATGAAGAGGCGGCGCGCACACACTTGGCAGTGCTGGGGCAGAAGGGTGTGCGCAGCGCGCGCATCGGCCAGCGCATGGTGACTTCGAACCAGATGGCGTTCCAGATTCGTGAGCTCGATGAAGACGCGAAGGCGGCGCTGGACAAGATCAAGGCCGGCTTCCCGAAACAGGATGTACGCAAGTGCGAATAACGCGAATGCGGAAATAAAAAAGCCCGGCACTGCCGGGCTTTTTTCGCCGTCAGAGCAGATTGCGCTGCTCGATCAACTGTCCGCCGATCGACTGGTAGATCACGACAGTCCCATCCTTGATGTCCCCCTTGCTGTCGAACTCGATCGCGCCCTGGATCTTGCCCGAGAATGAGCCCTTGGCCAGCACCGGCAGGTAGGTGCGGGGATCGACCGAGCCTGCTTCCTGCATCGCCTGCGCCAGGATGTGAACGCCGTCATACGAGAGCGTGGAGTAGGCCCCGGGCGTGCCGAATTTGGCCTTGTACATGTCCACGAACCCGATTCCCGCAGACAGCCAGGACGGCGGCACACCGGCAATCGTGCAGAAATAATTGCCGTTCGCACTGCCTCCGGCGCCCTTGATCGTGGAGCCATCGCACATCGCATCGGCGACGACGAATTTTGCCGTCGAGCCTGTCTTGCGCAGCGCCTTCAGCAGCGGCAGTCCGGCCGCCTCGTCGCCGCCGTAAAAGACCACATCGGCATTCGCGTCCATGATCTTCTTCGCGAGCGCATCATAGTCAGTGGCCTTGCCGTCGATGCTTTCCCTGGTCGCCTGCAGCTTCTTCCCCTTGACGCCGCGCTCGACCTCGTCCGCAATGCCCACACCGAAGGTGGTGCGGTCGTCGACCAGGTAAAGCGACTTGGTGCGCAGTTTTTCGCCGATCAGCCGCGCCAGCGTTGCGCCTTGCTGGATATCGTCGGCAGTGATGCGGAAGGTGGTTTTCAGGCCCATCCGGGTGTACTTCGGATTGGTCGATACCGACAGCTGCGGAATGCCGGCCTCAGCATACAAGGGGGCGGCTGCAATCGACACGCCGGAATTGAAATGCCCGAACACCGCCGACACACCGGCATCGATCAGGCGCTTGGCCGCCGCCTTGCCTTCATCCGGCGAGGCCTTGTCGTCCTCGATCACCAGTTCGAAGCGGGCGCGCTTGCGGTTGATGGAAAAATGGTCGCTGTTGAGCTCGTCGATCGCCACCTGTGCGCCGTTGGCGATGTCCTTGCCGTACTGCGCGAGCGGTCCCGACATCGGCGCGACCACGCCGATCTTCACGGTGACCTCGCGGCTGCATGCGCCCAGCAGCAGCAACGCGATCAGTGCGCATGCAATGCGTGCGAAATGTTTCATGCCCCCTCCCCATTATTGGAATTGTGGAGGCTGATATTAGAGGGGGTGGCTTGGGATTAAATTTTGAATATTTCCGCTAGCGCAGATTTTCATTTGGCGGTTTTTGCGGCGGGTGAGCGATTTACGAGGTGTTTTCCTGAATTTTTGGATGAAAATTTGTTGCGGGCGCAAAAAGGCGGCGCCCAGCGAGCCAAGCGGTTCTTCAGCCGATCAGCCCATGGACCACGGGCGGGTGTGTTGCGCTGCGACGAGGCCGCCGGGCTTCATTCCGCATCCTTGCCGCCGTCAGGACCCAGCTTGCGCATCGCTTTCCGGATCAGGTTCATCTGGTCAGTGAAATTGCGGCAGGCATTGCAGACCATCAGGTGCATCTGCACCCGGGCGCGCTCGACCATGGTCAGCTCGCGATCCAGGCCTTCGGACGTGAGCCGGTGGACTTCCTTGCAGGTGGGTTTGAGCGACATTATTTTCCAAACCAGTTCAGATCGAGGCATTCGCGCAGCTGCACGCGAGCACGGTACAGCATGACCCAGGCATTAGACGTACTGATGCGCAATTCCTTACAGATTTCATCGGTGTCCAGTTCCAGCCATTCCCGCATCATGAAAATGCGGGCGGTTCGGGCGGGCAGCTTCTCCAGGCAGACCTCCAGAACCCGGAAAAAATCCTTCTGCTCCAGCGTCGCGTCCGGATCGCCCCACTGGCGCGGCATATCCACCGTATGCCCGTCGGGCTTGAACAGCGCGTCGATCACGTCGGCATCGCTCCCGTCTTCCCCGGCGTCGATCTGGACCTCGCGCTTGGAGGAGCGCATGACGTCGACGATCTTGTGCTTGAGAATGCCCGTTACATAGGTCCGCAGCGACGACTGGCCGGCAAAGCGGTCGGGCTTCTCCAGTACCGCGATCAGGGTGTCCTGCACCACGTCCTCCGCGAGCGCCTCATTGCGAAGCTGCAAGACGGCAAAACGCACCAGCGCGGGGCGCAAGGCTTTCAGATCGGCGTGCAGGGTGGCGGTCATGTAACACTCATTGTCAATTGGGCAAAGCCTATAGGATCAATCCTCGAATGACAAGAAATCTGCCGGGAAAACACGCAGCTTTCCCTGTAAAATCGCGAAAATCGTTTTTTTGGACCCGCCATGACCGACCTAGCAGATCCCAATACCGACCTGTCCGGCGTCTCGCCGCAGATCAAGGCCGAAATCCTCGCCCAGGCACTGCCCTACATCCGCAAGTTCCACGGCAAGACCATCGTCGTCAAGTACGGCGGCAATGCGATGACCGAGGAGCGCCTCAAGCACGGCTTCGCGCGCGACGTGATCCTGCTGAAGCTGGTCGGCATGAACCCGGTCGTGGTGCACGGTGGCGGTCCGCAGATCGACAACGCGCTCAAGAAGATCGGCAAGCAGGGCACCTTCGTGCAGGGCATGCGCATCACCGATGAAGAGACCATGGAAGTGGTCGAGTGGGTGCTGGGCGGCGAAGTGCAGCAGGACATCGTCATGCTGATCAACCACTACGGTGGCCAGGCGGTCGGTCTGACCGGCAAGGATGGCGGCCTGATCCGCGCGCGCAAGATGCAGATGCCGGACAAGGAAAACCCGGGCCAGTTCCTCGACATCGGCTTCGTCGGCGAGATCGATGCGATCAATCCGGCGGTCGTGAAGGCGCTGCAGGACGATGCCTTCATCCCCATCATTTCGCCGATCGGTTTCGGTGAAGACGGCCAGGCTTACAACATCAACGCCGACCTCGTGGCCGGCAAGATCGCGGAGATCCTGAAGGCTGAAAAGCTGATCATGATGACCAACATCCCGGGCGTGATGGACAAGAAGGGCAACCTGCTGACCGACCTGTCCGCGCGCCAGATCGACGAGATGTTCGCCGATGGCACCATCTCCGGCGGCATGCTGCCGAAGATCTCCTCTGCGCTGGATGCGGCGAAGTCGGGCGTCAACACCGTGCACATCATCGACGGCCGCATCGAGCATTCGCTGCTGCTGGAAGTGCTGACGGAGCAGGCGTTCGGCACGATGATCCGCTCGCATTGATACTGCTGGGATGCAGGGGCTTGCGCTCCTGCATCTTCAGTACAGCTTCTCTACCTCATATCCCCTCTGTCGCAACAAGGCCGGCACACTCGTCTCACCCACCATATGCAGCAGGCCGACACCGACAAAGGTCGTGCCTTCATCCTGCAGCATGGCTTCGATCTTGCTCGCCATTTCCGGATTGCGTTTCTCGAGCAGTACGCGATGCGTGAACTCGGATGAGGCAGTCTTTTCTCGCATCGACTCGCGCATGAAGGCGTCTACCGCCTCGCCGTCAGCCTTCGCCCACGCGTCGATCAATGCCTGCGCCTTTTTCAGCGCATTACCATCGCCCAGCTCTGCCAGGTTTTCGCGCAGGTATTGGTCTTGCATCGCATCCGGCATGCTGTCGAACAGCGACATCTGGTAGTCCGCCGATTCGAGTTCGTGCACGTCCTTGGCCTGCCTGTCGGCGAGCGAAAGCAGGAAGGATTCGATGCCGTGGCTGCGCTGGTAACCGTTGCGTTCGAGGTCGAGGCCGACCAGCATGTTGGCGAGCAGCCAGGGTTTCATGTGCCGTACATCCTCGAGCGCGATGCTGAAAACCTGCAGCGCCTGCTTCAGCAGGGCGAGGGTGGCGGCGGATACGTGACGCTCGACCGTTTCTCCGGCGGGGTATAGGCCATGCTTGTGCAGCGCCTGCTCGAAAGGTTCTGGTTTGCGGATGTCGATTTCAAGCACCAGCCTGTTCGCGAGCGTCAGGGCGCGGGTCACCTTGTCTTCGAGGGGGAAGAAGGATGGCTTGCCGACGTGGATGGTGCCGAACAAATAGGTGATATTACCCAGATGCCGCACGCGATACAGAGTGCCGCGGTTGGGTGCAGCTTGTGCAGTCGGGGCCGGTGCTGCATCATTGTCTGCGTGCGCGAGGCCGAGCCAACATGCAAGCCATGCGCTTAGCAAAACGATAACGCCGGACTTCATTGTTCTCCCTGGACGCCATTCTTTTCAATGGCTCAATTCACTGTATCAGATGCCTTCTCCCATTTGGTTGTTTGATCTCGACAACACCCTGCACAACGCATCCCATGCGATTTTCCCCGCCATTAATGCGAACATGAATGCATTTATGGCAAGGGTGCTAGGCGACGGCGATACGCCGGCCGACCCCGAAACGGTGAATGCGGCTCGCCTGGCGTATTGGAAGCGCTATGGCGCGACATTGCTGGGCATGGTCAAACACCACAACGTGCGCATGGATGACTTCCTGCGCGAGGCGCACATCTTTGAGGACCTGCGCTCCATGATTCGCGCCGAACGCGGCCTGGGACGCCTGCTGCGCCGTCTCCCGGGACGCAAGATCCTTCTCACTAACGCACCGCGCCGCTATTCCCACGACGTGATGCGCCATCTCGGGCTGCATCGTCATTTCGCCCAGCACATCCCGATCGAATCCATGCGCGTCCACGGCCAGTTGCGGCCCAAACCGTCCAGGCAACTGCTGCGCAAACTGCTGGCGAAAGAGGGTGTTTCGGCTCGCCGCTGCATCCTGGTCGAGGACACTGCCGACAACCTGAAGGCGGCCAAAGCACTGGGCATGCGTACTGCCTGGGTAACCCAGTACCTGGCCTCCAGCCCCAATCTGCGACAACTTGCCGGCGGTCGTCCGATACCAAGATTCACAAAGCGCCCCATTTTTGTCGATGTCAAAGTACAATCCGTAAGGCAACTTCCGGAGATGTTGCATAAGCTGAGATAGTCCCACCCCGATTTGCTTACACCTAAAAGATCATGGCAACCACAAAACCGGGCGAACGCAAGCTTCAAATCCTGCAGACTCTGGCCACCATGCTGGAGCATCCAAAAGGGGAAAAGATCACGACAGCGGCCCTGGCGGCCAAGCTGGATGTGTCCGAGGCGGCGCTGTACCGGCATTTCGCCAGCAAGGCGCAGATGTTCGAAGGCCTGATCGAGTTCATCGAAACCAGCGTCTTCGGCCTGATCAACCAGATCAACGAGCAGCAGGAAAACGGCCTGTCGCAGGTGCAGGCGATCACCACCATGTTGCTCAGCTTCGCCGAAAGGAATCCCGGCATGACCCGCGTGCTGATCGGCGATGCGCTGGTCAACGAAGACGAGCGCCTGCAGTCGCGCATGAACCAGTTTGTCGAACGTGTTGAACTGGCGATCAAGCAGGCGCTGCGGGTCGCGGTAACGCAGGGCGAAGCGCGCGAGAACGAGGTGGCCGCCCGCGCCAGCATGATCACCAGCCTCGTGGTCGGTAAATGGCACCGCTATGCCAAGAGCGGCTTCAAGCACAGCCCGTCCGAGAACGTGCAGGTACAACTCGGCATGCTGCTGGTGTGAGCGCTGAAAGAATCCGGTTTTTTTGCGGGGCTGCCCCGAATTTGATTGGCTTCTTCCCGCCGTTTCCGTTTCTTCATTGGGTTCGGCGCCCCTGAAACTGCGGTCCTGTTTGGCGCCGGAGCTGCGCCGCCTCTCTCATCCACTCTGAGCAATGCAACCTTCGGGTTGCGTCCTGCACACGCATTCAAACATCAGTACACTCTGTGTCTTCGCAATTCACACCGCGCATTGCATGGACGCCACGCTAGAAAAAGAATTTCCTCTACTCGCATTCGCCGCCCTGCTGGTTGGTGGCATGGCAATCGGTTTCGCGGGCATTTTCATGCGCCTGTCCGACGTCAACCCGCTTGCGTCGGCCTTCTGGCGCATGGCGTTGGCCGCGCCTCTCCTGTGGGCCTGGGCGTTCGCCGTCCGCAAGCAGGACGAGGCTGCAGGCAAGCGCACCGGCTTCACGAAAGCGCTGGTCCTGGCCGGCATTTACTTCGCCGGCGACATGGCGCTCTGGCACCTGTCGCTGCACTACACCACGGTGGCCAACGCGACCTTGCTGTCGAACTTCGCACCGATCTTCATCGCGCTGTGGATGTGGATCGCCTATCGCGTGCGCTTCGCCCGCATCTTCGTCGTCGGCATGGTGATTGCGCTCGTCGGTGCCGTCATGCTGGTTGGCCCCAATGCATCCGGCGCAGAAACCAGCGGCAACGGCAAGCTGTTCGGCGACGCGCTTGGCCTCTCCAGTGCGATTTTTTATGCCGCTTACCAGCTGGTGGTCAAGGATGCACGCAATGAATATTCCACGGCGCGCCTGATGGCCTGGAGCACCACCGTCACCGGCTTGGCGCTGCTGCCGTTCGCATTGACCGCGCCCGGCGAGTTCTGGCCGGCGCAGGCGAGCGGCTGGTTGCCGCTGCTGGCGCTGGCGCTGGTCGCGCAGATCGGCGGTCAGACCGTGATCGCTTACGCTTCGGCCCACCTGCCGGCTTCCCTTTCTTCGGTCAGCCTGCTGATCCAGCCGCTCACCGCAGCGGTGGCCGCGTGGGTGATTTTCCACGAAGCCATCGGTCCGGTGCAGATGGCGGGCGGCGCGTTGCTGCTCTGGGGGATCTATCTCTCGAAGCGCGGTAGCTAAGGCATCGTGCAGGTATGAGTTGCACGATTCTGACGGCCGTAACGGGCGCATTGCGGCGTTGTCTGACGCTTGCGGTACTCGTACCGCGGCGCGCCAGACGCCTTGCACTGCATCCCGCTACAACCGCCATAATCGCGCAACTTATACCTGCGCGACGCCTAAGGGCGGGGATACAATAGCGTTTTTCGTATCCACCTCGCATGGCACGGCCTGCCGTTTCCATCGCCTGACACTGCCTTGAGTGCCTCACCCGTTCCCGCCGACCAGGTATTCGCGCTGCTCGACGACTCCGATGCAAGCGAGGCCGATCCCCGGTCCCGCCTGCTGACCGGTCTTGCAGACGTGCTCGCCTGCCACGATGCGGGCGAGTTGCCGGACTTGCTGGCGAAGATGGAAGATGCACTTCGGCAAGGCATGCATGCGGTCGGTGTGTTCAGCTATGAACTCGGAGCACAGATGCATCGCATCGCGCCGCACGAAGGCGCGCAGCCCTTGGCGCAAGTGCTGCTGTTCGAGCGCTGCGAGCGCCTGTCGTCGACCCAGGTCGTGCAGTGGCTATCCAGTCATGCACAGTCTGCACCGGCGGGCATCGCCAACGTCCACGCAAGTGTCACCGATGTTCAGTTCGAGCAAGCCATCGAACGCATCCATGCCTATATCGAGGCCGGCGACACCTACCAGATCAATTACACCTATCGCTTGCGCTTCGATGCTTTCGGCTCGCCGGTCGACTTGTATCGCCGGCTGCGGGAGCGTCAACCGGTTCCATACGGCGCATTGATCATGATGCCGGACGGCCGTTCCGTGCTGTCCCTGTCGCCCGAGCTGTTCGTCAGACACGAGCACGGCGTGGTCACGACACGGCCGATGAAGGGTACCGCGGCCGCGAGTGGCGACGATGCAACCGACGCGCTCCGCGCTTCCGCGCTTGCGGGGGATCCGAAGAACCGCGCAGAGAACCTGATGATCGTCGACCTGCTGCGCAACGATCTCGGACGCGTGGCGAAGTTCGGCACGGTCAAGGTGCCTAAACTTTTCAGTGTGGATCGTTACAGCAGCGTGCTGCAGATGACGTCGACTGTCGAAGCGCAGTTGCATGACCATGTCGGCCTCGCGGATGTGTTCGATGCGCTGTACCCATGCGGCTCGATCACCGGAGCGCCCAAGCGGCGGACGATGCAGATCATCCATGAACTGGAGCCGGATCCGCGCGGTCTCTATACCGGCGCAATCGGTTGGTTCGATGCACCGAGTGGCGCTCATCGCGTCGGCAACTTCTGCCTATCCGTGCCAATCCGCACATTGACATTGCAGCCGGTTCAGGATGACGGCATTCGTAAAGGGGAACTGGGTGTGGGCGCGGGCATCGTGTACGACAGCGTCGCGGCTGAGGAGATTGCGGAATGCAACCTGAAGGCCAGGTTCCTGACCGGGCTTCCCAATGAATTCGACCTGCTGGAGACAATGCATGCGACGCGCGCGGCGGGCTGCCGACATGTTGATCTCCACATACGCCGCCTGCGGTCATCGGCGGCGTATTTTGGCTTCGCTTTCGATGACGCGGCGCTACGCGAGAACTTGCAGCGCGTCTGCAATGCCTTTGACGATGAGACGCCGTGCCGGCTCCGGCTGGCACTGAAGCAGGACGGCACCTTCTCGATTCAGACCGCGTCGATGACGCCGATTGCCACGCCGGTGAAAGTACTTCTGGCTACGCAAAGAACGGTTTCGAACGATCTTTTCCTTCGTCACAAAACCACGGTGCGGGCGCAGTACGATGCAGCCTGGCGTACCGCTGAAGCGCAGGGCGCCTTCGACATGCTGTTCTGCAATGAGCGCGGAGAAGTGACAGAGGGAGGACGCAGCAACCTGTTTGTCAAGCTCGGCGGACGCTGGTACACGCCGCCGCTCGCGTCAGGCGTATTGCCGGGCGTAATGCGCGCCGTCATGCTCGCCGATCCTGCATTGAATGCCACCGAACGCATTGTCACACTGGACGAGCTGCGCCGCGCCGAGGAAGTCGTGATCTGCAACGCCCTGCGCGGCGCGATTCGGGCGACTGTTGCCTGGGATCAGGCAGACTTGGCAACGGCCTGACTTGGCTGGAACACCACCAGCCAGGTTGCCAGCACCACCAGCGCACAACCGATCAGCGTATTGAAGTTGATCTCTTCACCAAGGAATACGCTTCCCCACACCAGTGCAAACAACGGGATCAGGAAGGTCACCGTGAGCGCCTTGGTCGGCCCGACGTCGGCAAGCAGACGGAAGTAGATGAAATAGGCCACCGCGCTGCAGAGCAACGCAAGCAACAACGCAATCAGCATCACGAACGGCGTGATTTCTCCTCGTACCGGTGACAGCGGAAGGAAGGGCAGCAGGACCAGGGCGGCCCCGAGTTGCGAACCGGTTGCCATCAGGGGCGGCGCAATGCCGGACGACTTCTTCTTTGAATACGCCCCGGCAATGCCATAGCAAAGCGCTGCACACACGCAGGCCAGCGCGGCCACCATGACCGCCGGGGAAAACTCCGCCGGCCCCAGTCGGACGAGGAAGGTGACGCCGACGACGCCCGTGACCAGGCCGGCGATCTTGCGCGGCGTCAGTGCTTCGCCGAGGACGGCTGCGCCTACCAGCGCACCCCACAGTGGACTGGTCGCATTCAGGATTGCGGAATACCCGGCGGGCAAGGTCAGTGCCGCATAAGAGAACAGCGCGAAAGGCAAGGCGGAGTTCAGGGTGCCGAGCGCAAGATAGTGTTTCCAGTTGGCGCGGAAATTCATGTTGCGCCGGGTGAACAGCATGAACGCCAGCATGGCGATGCCCGCGATTGCCACGCGCACCTCCGCTGTCCACAATGCACCCAACACCGGCGCGACGATACGCATGAAGAGAAAGGACGCGCCCCAGATGGCGGCCAGGATCAGGAGACGGACCAGGTCGGCGCTTCGCATGGATATTCCCGGATTGAACGAACCGACAGCTTAGCGCGAATGCTGGCGCGGCGCTGGCCGCATTCGGACACGGGATCAATGCGGCAGCGCGCGTTGCCGTGAAGCGAGCAGCGCGCCGACAAGCAGTGCGCATGCAGAGAAGACGAGGCCGCGCTGCAAGCCGCCCGCGCCGTCCGAAATCCATCCAACAATCGTCGGACCGACGATCTGCCCGAACGCGAACACCGTGGTGAACCCGCTGATTCCCGCCGACCACGCTTCCGAAGGCAGGTTGTGCCGGACCAGCGCCGTGGTCGACGCGACCACTGACAGGAATACCGCGCCGAACAGGAGGCCCGATGCAAACACCGCAACCGGCGCGGCGGTCAGCACCGGCAGAAGCGTGGCCGCCGCCAGCAGGGTATTCAAGATCGCCAGCGACTGGCCGCCCTTGAATCGGTCCAGCATGCGCGCCCAGATGCGCGAAGAAGCGACGACCGCGATGCCGAGCGCCGCATAGAACATCGTGATCGACGCGGCTTGCATGCCTTGCTCTTTCAACAGCGCGATGATGAAGGTCATGTAACCGATATACCCGACGCCAAACATGAAATAGCCCGCCAGGCCAAAGCCGAAGGCACGCACGCGAAAGCGCGCATGGTTACCTGCTGTGGCAATCGACCCGTCGATCTGGCGTGCCGGTACGGCCATGAGCAAGGTCATCAACAGGCAGAGACCGCCGAGCACGAGCCACGCCCATTGCCACGCATGCGCGGCGTCATGCGCCGCATCCAGTGCGGCAGGCACCAGCAGCGCTGACAGCGTGATCCCGAACCCCGTCCCACCGTAATACAGGCCGATGAGGAATCCGGCGCGTTTCATATGCAAGGTGCCCAGGCGTGCTGCCAGCAGGCCGCCCGAAATAAAAATGAAGGCGCTCGCGATACCGGCCAGCACCCGCTGCAGCAAGAGCATGCCGGCATCGACGACGAACCCCGACAGCAGCATGAACACGCCGGTCAGGAGTGCGCCGCCGATCAGCGCCGCCTGTGCGCCGAGCAGGCGCATCACGGCGGGCGTCGCGAGCGCGCCGACAAAGTATCCGAAGGCATTCGCCGTGTTCATCGCGCCTGCGAGCAGGTACGACCAGTCGAGGTCGGCGCGCATCGGCGGAAGCAGGAGCGCATAGGAAAAGCGCGAGATGCCCAGCGAGATCGCCGCGCCGAACGAGAGCGCGAGCGCGGTAAGCAAGGGATGACGCATCGCAAACCGGTGTGCTGGCATGTCGCTCATGCGCTTTTGCCCATCCTGTCGCCATGCGGCGCGGTCAGCACCAGCGCCATCGCAACGAGGACCACGGCACCACCGACGATCGTCGAGATGCCGATCGTCTCATGCAGGAAGAGGAACGCCCACAGCATGCTGAACAAGGGGATCAGGAAAGACGTGCTCATCGCGCGCGTCGGTCCGATCTTGACGATGAGCGGGATGAACAAGGCTTGGGCCAGGCCTGACGAGAGCAGGGCCATTGCCACGATACAGCCCACCGCGGCCATCGACGGCATGGCCGAAGGCAGCGAGAACGGCAGGGTGGGCAGCATGATGACGCTTCCGACCGCCATGGAACCCGCTGCCATCGCGATCGGATGGATGCCACCCGGATGGCCGGTTTTCTTGACGATGATGCTCGACAGCGCGTAGCCCGCCGCTGCCATCAGGCAGGCGCCGACCGCAGCGAGCGTCGTCATGGCCATCGATATCGTGCCGGCGCCGACGAGGATGCCGACGCCCGCGATCCCGAGCAGCAGTCCCGCCAGCTTTTGCATCGTCAGGCGTTCGGCCAGCCAGATCATCGCGAACATCGCGCCGAACAGTGGTGCCGTCGAGTTCAGCAGCGCGGAGTACGCTGCGGGCAGGTGTAACGCGGCGAACGCGAAACAGGAGAACGGGATCACCACCGCGAACAGCCCCACGACGGCGAAGGTCTTGAGGTTGGCCAGCCAGTCCATCTTCACCCTGGTTATCGTCGCGAAGGCAACAAGGGAGGCACCCGCGATCGTGGTGCGCAGGGTAGCCGTCAGCAGCGGCCCGGCTTCGGGCGCGGCAACGCGCAGGAATATGAATGAGCCACCCCAGATTGCGGAAAGGAACACCAGCTTGGCGAGATCGGCTGCGGACATCGGGACGGGGAGTTGCGGTGGGGAAAAAGAACGGCCGATCGATTGTAGCACCGTGCCTATTCCGCCGCTGACACCCGAATGCGGCTTGCCGTTACGGCCTTGTTGTATCGAAGCCATTCCCTGCACCAAAACAAGTCGCACGCTGTAATGCAGTTGATACAAGCCAAAGGCCTCGTTATCGAAGCATTAATAATCATGGCAGGGGAGATTGACATGCCAAAGCGTTTCGACAACAACAAATTCGTCCACGTATCAGCGATCGCCATCGCGATTTCACTTGCATCTTGCGGAAGAGTTGAACCTGTACCGGAGTCCGGTGCAATGCCGTCCAAGACGGTCGCCGGTCAACACGGCATTACGGAACCGTCCGATGCGGTTCTGCTTGCAGCCGAGGCCGGCGAGCCGGCGGAGGTGAGCTTGCCGACCCAGGTCGAGCGCCGACATTTCGCGATCTACAGCACCTACCGGGTGCTGTTCGACGATTCTCCGGATGTATTCCGGTCACACGCCGATGGAGAGGGATTTCGGCAAGCGGTAATGAGCGATGACGATTTCGGCGGCCTGCAGGGCTGTTCGATGCGTGCGCTGTTGGTACAAGACTAGGCGCCGCAAACAGAGCAAGTTGCATTGCGTGCGACCCGGATGCTCGTCCACTCCATGTTGCGCGCATCGAGCAGCAACAGCCGGCCTGCCAGCGACTCGCCGATGCCGGCAACCAGCTTCAGCGCTTCGGCTGCCTGCATCGTGCCGATGATGCCGACCAGTGGTGCGAACACGCCCATGGTCGAGCACAGCACTTCCTCGAACTGCTGCTCCGGCGGGAACAGGCAGGCGTAGCAGGGGGCCTCCGCATGGCGCGGGTCGAACACTGAAATCTGGCCATCCATGCGAATCGCCGCGCCGGACACCAGCGGCACCTTGTGCTGCACGCACGCGCGGTTGACTGCGTGGCGGGTCGCAAAGTTGTCGCTGCAGTCGAGCACGACCGTCGCCTGCTGTACGAGTTCGGACAGGCGCTCGCCCTCCAGGCGCTCCTTCAATGCCACGACTTCCACTTCAGGATTGATGCGCGCGAGCGTCTCCTTGCCGGACTCTGCCTTCGGCTGGCCGACACGCTCGGTCGTATGCAGGATCTGGCGCTGCAGGTTGGTAAGGTCCACCGTGTCGTTGTCCACCAGCGTGATCTTGCCCATGCCGGCCGAGGCCAGGTAAAACGCGACAGGCGAACCCAATCCACCAGCGCCGATGATCAGGGCGTGCGCCGCGAGGATCTTTTCCTGGCCCTCGATGCCGATTTCATCGAGCAGGATGTGGCGGGAATAGCGGAGCAGTTGATCGTCGTTCATAAGGCAGGAATGGGTGTCGCAGGGTGTCGATAGGGCGATTGTACCCGCCGGGCGAGAGGCGCGGCCAGAGCGCTTTCCTTATAACGGAAATGAAAAAGGCCGCATTGCTGCGGCCTTTTCAGTCATCGGGCGGGAGAATTACTTCTTCTCGCCGTTCCCGTTTCCATTCTTGTCACCATTCTTCTTCTCGTTGATGGTGTTTTCCTTCTTGCTCTCGATCTTGGCGGACTTGGAGAGCTGGACCGGCAGGCCCTTCAGGTGGTTCAGTGCCTGGGCCAGCTGGAAGTCTTCCTTGCTGCCGAACTCGAGCGGCTTGCGCTTCTTCTCGAGGGCGGCGAGACGCTGTTCTTCTTCCAGTTCGTCCAGCTTGCGGGCCACCTCGTCCTTTTCCTTGTCGTTGGACAGGTGCTTCTGCAGGTCGGCTTCGCGCAGGCGCAGGCCGTTCAGACCGTCGCCGTCCGCAGTTTCATCGACCAGCAGGTCGGGCACGATGCCCTTGGCCTGAATCGAGCGGCCATTCGGGGTGTAGTAGCGCGCAGTGGTCAGCTTGACGGCGGTGTCGGCCGACAACTGGCGGATGGTCTGCACCGAGCCCTTGCCGAAGGTCTGCGTGCCCATGATGGTGGCGCGCTTGTAGTCCTGCAGTGCTCCGGCCACGATTTCCGAGGCGGAGGCTGAACCGGTGTTGACCAGCACCACGATCGGCACGTTCTTCACGGCTTCAGGCAGTTTGGCCAGCGGATCACTGGTCGCCACGCGCGAGGAGGTATAGAACTCGCGGCGGGCATAGAAGGTCTGCTTGGAATCCGGCAGCTGGCCGTTGGTCGACACCACCGGCACATCCTTCGGCAGGAAGGCGGCGGATACGCCGATCGCGCCCGGCAGCACGCCGCCCGGGTCGTTGCGCAGATCGAGCACAAGGCCCTTCAGGTTGGGTTCCTGCTGGTAGATCGCCTGCAGCTTCTTGGCCATGTCCTCGACCGTCGGCTCCTGGAACTGCGACACGCGCAGCCAGGCATAGCCGGGTTCGACGATCTTCGACTTCACGCTCTGCACGCGGATTTCCTGGCGCACGATGGTGACGATGATCGGGCGATCTTCTTCCTTGCGGGCGATAGTGAGGGTGATCTTGGTGTTGGGCTCGCCGCGCATGCGCTTGACCGCCTCATCGAGCGTCAGGCCTTTGACCGGGGTGTTGTCCAGCCGGGTGATCAGGTCGCCTGCCTTCAGGCCGGCCTTGAATGCGGGGGAATCTTCGATCGGCGAAATGACCTTGACGTAGCCGTCTTCCATGCCGACTTCGATACCCAGCCCGACGAACTTGCCTTGCGTGCCTTCACGCAGCTCCTTGAAGGCCTTCTTGTCGAGATAGGCGGAATGGGGGTCGAGCGAGGACACCATGCCCGAGATCGCCTCGGTCAGCAGCTTCTTGTCTTCGACCGCCTCGACGTAATCCGACTTGATCAGGCCGAACACATCGGCCAGCTGGCGCAGCTCTTCCAACGGCAGCGGTGACGTGTGCTTCTGGGCGCTTGCCTCAAACTGCATCGATCCCGCGATGCCTGCGATGACGCCTAAACCGATAAGGCCGAAGTTCTTCAGTTTGCTGCTCATGTCTCACCCATAGTTATCCGGAGGTGGTTATCTGACTGTGACCCACCCCATCGGATCGATTGCACGGCCTTGATGCCGCATTTCAAAGTATAAACCCGAATTTTCGTTGCCGCCGCTATTGCCGGCGTTGGCAATCACGTCGCCCGTCCTGACCACATCGCCCACCCGTTTCAGGACGGCCTGATTGTTGCCATAGATGGTCATGTACTGGCCGCCATGATCAATAATGATCAGGTTGCCGAATCCGCGCAACCATTCCGCAAAGACCACCTGGCCGGCAGCGACCGCTTTGACCTCGGTGCCCTCGGCCGTCCGGATGAACAGACCCTTCCAGTTCGGTCCGTCGCCGCGTTTGCTTCCAAATTTGGCAACAAGATCGCCCTTGACCGGCAGTTTCAGATGGCCGCGCAGCGAAGCAAAATCCTGATCCATGCCCCGGTCTTGGACGTTGCCATCGGGCGTGAGTTCATTTCGGGCCGTCAATTTCTGCGGCGGCTCGTCATCGTCAATTGCATCAGGATTGTGCGCCGGTGTCTTGACCGAACTCACTTTTTTGTCGGCCGGTGCCTCCGGTTTGTCCTTGGCGCGCGCGAGTTGTTCCTGGCGACGCTTCTCGCGAGCAGCTGCTTCTGCCTTTCGTTGTTCTTCGATCAACTTCGCAAGCCGGTCGACCAGGCCGGCCAGGCGCTGCTCGTCGCGTTCGATGTTGCCGGCTTCCTTGCGCTGGGCCGCGAGCTTGCTCGACAGCTGGGCCAGCAGGGTGGCGCGGCGAGCCTTTTCCTTTTCCAGCTGGGCCTTTTGCTGGCGCTGTTCCTGCACGATTTCCTCGAGTTCGTCGCGTGCTTCCTGGGCGGACGCCTTGTTTTCCTCGACCGCCTTCATATTGGCGCGCAGCGAGTCGATCAGCTTTGCCTGCGCCTGCGACACGTAACCCATGTACTGCAGCTCGCGGTTGATGCGATTCGGGTTGTCGCCGGAGAGCAGCAGCTTGATCCGGTCTTCGTTGCCGGCCACGTATTGGTCACGCAGCAGCCGCGACAGGCGCTTCTGCTGGGAGGCGATGGTTTTCGCCAGCTGGTCCTGCTGCTGTGACAGCTTGGCCAGTTTCGCTTCCGCGTCTTTCTGCTCGCGGTCCAGTTCGTGCAGGGCGCGGTTGGCTTCGGAAATCGCCGCCTCGGAGGCAGCCAGTGCGTCTGCGGCATGGCTCTTGGCGGTTTCGGTTTTGTTGATGTCGCGCTTGAGCGCTTCCAGCTTCTGCTGGAGTTCGGCGCGTTCCGCCTCGGCGGCCCGCTTCTGGCGGGTGCGTTCGGTGACTTTATTGGCATGGGCAGGTACGCTGCCCAATGCCATCGCCAGTCCCAGAACCGCGAGAGCTAACCAGCCGGCATGGCGGAGATGCCGGGTGAGTGAGGGGGATTCCTGTCGGTTTCCGGGACGGCGGAAGAACTGCATGGAGAAGGATTACTTCGCCTTCCCCTGGCTGGCGACCGCCTTCATGGCGGCTTCGATCGCTTCCTGGTCGCCCAGGTAGTAGCTCTTGATCGGCTTCAGGTTGGCATCCAGCTCATAGACCAGCGGCTGGCCGTTGGGGATGTTCAGGCCGACGATGTCCTTGTCGCTGATGCCGTCCAGGCTCTTGATCAGCGCGCGCAGGCTGTTGCCGTGGGCGGAGATCAGGATCTGGCGACCGGCCTTGATGGCGGGAGCGATTTCCTCGTCCCACGCAGGCATGACACGGGCGACGGTGTCCTTCAGGCACTCGGTCAGGGGAATCTGCTCGCGCTTCAGGCCCTTGTAGCGGGGATCGTTGTACGAGGTGCGCGGGTCGTTCGCATCGAGCGGATTTGGCGGCACATCGTAGCTGCGGCGCCAGACCAGCACCTGCTCGTCGCCGTACTGGGCAGCGGTTTCCGCCTTGTTCAGGCCTTGCAGCGCACCATAGTGACGTTCGTTCAGGCGCCAGTCGTGCTTCACCGGCAGCCACATCAGGTCCATTTCTTCCAGCGTCAGCCAGAGGGTGCGGATGGCGCGCTTGAGCACGGAGGTATAGCAGAGGTCGAACTCGAAACCGGCTTCCTTGAGGATCTTGCCTGCCTGGCGGGCTTCATTGACGCCTTTTTCGGTCAGGTCGACGTCAGTCCAGCCGGTGAAACGGTTTTCCAGGTTCCACGTCGATTCGCCGTGGCGCATGAATACGATCTTGTACATGTCAGGAAATGAAAAGAAATAAGGAGATTGGGGACTTTGAAATGCTGCATCCGCATCTATTTTATAATGGCGGGATTGCTTAAAACCATTGAAACAACTGAAAGTACTGGGGTAACGTGAAATTCTTCCTTGATAACATCTGGCTGATCGGCATCGCAATCCTGTCTGGCGGGGCGCTGCTCTGGCCGAACCTGCAACGCCGCGGCGCCAGGGTTTCTACACTGCAAGCAACGCAGCTGATTAACCAGGGCAAGGCCATTGTGGTGGACGTGCGCGAGCCGGCGGAGTTCTCCGCAGGGCATTTGCGTGACGCCAAGAACATCCCGCTGGGCGAGTTGTCGAACCGGATCGGCGAGCTCGACAAGTTCAAGTCCAAGTCGGCCATCGTCGTCTGCCAGTCCGGAGCGCGCTCTGCCAAGGCTGCGGCGCAGCTGAAGAAGGCCGGGTTCAACGAGGCATACAGCCTGGATGGCGGTATCGCCGCATGGCAGGCGCAAGGCTTGCCGCTGGCAAAGTAACGGAGCAGCAATCATGACCGCACGCGTTTTAATGTACAGCACCGGCGTATGTCCCTATTGCGTGATGGCCGAGCGCCTGCTCGTGTCCAAGGGCGTCCAGAACATCGAAAAGATCCGCGTCGATCTGCAGCCGGAACAGCGCGCCGAGATGATGCAGAAAACCGGCCGGCGCACCGTGCCGCAGATCTACATCGGCGACACGCATGTCGGCGGTTTCGACGACCTGAGCAAGCTGGAGCACGAAGGCAAGCTGGACGGGCTGCTGCAAGGCGCTTAAACTTAGCAATCTTCTACTGGAAGGACGGCAGGCTGCCGTCCTTTTTCCTTCCTACCTTCAACGAAAGACTTCCATGTCCGAGCAAAACAACCAACCCATCTTCCAGATCCAGCGCGTGTACCTGAAAGACCTGTCCCTCGAGCAGCCGAACTCCCCGGCGATTTTCCTCGAGCAGGAAGGCCCGAACATCGAGGTGGCCGTGGACGTTGGTGCGGAAGCGCTGGCAGAGACGATCTTCGAATCGACCGTCACCATCACCGTGACCGCCAAGATCAAGGACAAGGTTGCTTTCTTGGTTGAGGGCAAGCAGGCAGGCATTTTCGAGGCCGCCAACATCCCGCCGGAACAGCTCGATCCGCTGCTCGGCATCGGCTGCCCGAACATCATCTATCCGTACCTGCGCGCCAATATCGCCGACATGATCACCCGCGCAGGCTTCCCGCCGGTGCATCTGGCCGAGATCAACTTCGAGGCCTTCTACCAGCAGCGCCTGCAGCAGTTGCAGGAACAGCAGCAGCAACCGCAACAGCAACCGCAACAGGGCGGTTCAGGCCTCGTGATGCCCGACGGCACGCCGGCAAAGCACTAAGACATCGGCAGTGCATTCGCAGGGAGGTTGGATGAAATCTGCGCGTCTGTTCGTGTTGTCGGCAGCATTGTTTGGAGTGGTGGGCGCCGCGCATGCGCTCGAGTTCAGATCGGTCGGCGCCACGCCGGCCGTCCTCTATGACGCCCCGTCTCCCAAGGGACGCCGGGTGTTCGTCGCGCCGCGGGGCATGCCGGTCGAGGTCGTCCTGACCTATGGCGAATGGACCAAGGTGCGCGATATGTCGGGCGATCTCGCCTGGATACAGTCGCGTGCGCTGGTTCCGCGCCGCAATGTCATCGTCAATGTAGCCAGTGCTCGGGTGCGTGCATCGGCAGAGGAGGCCGCACCGGTGACATTCACGGCGGAGAAGGGCGTGCTCCTTGAGCTGGTCGATCCCGTAACGGGCGGCTGGGCCAAGGTGCGCCATCGCGACGGACAGACCGGTTTCGTCCGTGCCACCGAAATCTGGGGCGAGTAAGCCATGCCATCGGCTTCCACCTGCAGGACGATGAATGTCTCGATACTCGGCGCGGGCGCCTGGGGAACAGCGCTGGCGATCCTGCTCGCGGACCGGCACAGGGTCGTGCTGTGGGGACGCGAAGAGGGGGCGATGCGCGAGGCGGCGGCGAAGCGGGAAAATGCCGCCTACCTGCCGGGCATCACACTCCCGCCGGGCGTGCAAGTCACCTCCGACTTCGATACGGCGGTCAACCATGTCGGCAGCGGTGAAAGCGTGCTGATCATCGCTTCCTCGGTTGCCGGCCTGCGGCCGCTGTCCAAGCGGCTGCAAGGGAAGAGCATCCCCAACCTGGTCTGGCTGTGCAAGGGATTCGAAGAGAAGACCCGTCTGCTGCCACACCAGGTCGTACGTGAAGAACTTGGCGCCGACATTCCGCACGGCGCGCTTTCAGGCCCCTCGTTTGCGCAGGAAGTGGCTGCCGGTCTGCCCTGTGCACTGACCGTGGCATCGTCGTCCGCCGCGTTACGTGAATGCGTGGTCGCTGCCGTGCATGGCCGCTCCGTCCGTGTCTATTCGACGGACGACCTCGTCGGCGTCGAAGTCGGCGGGGCAGTGAAGAACATCCTGGCAATCGCGACCGGCGTCATCGATGGTATGGGTCTCGGCCTGAATGCCCGTGCCGCATTGATCACCCGCGGCCTGGCTGAGATCACGCGCCTCGGCGTGGCGCTCGGCGGGCGTACGGAAACTTTCATGGGGCTGGCCGGTGTCGGCGATCTCATCCTGACCTGCACCGGCGACCTGTCGCGCAACCGTCAGGTTGGGCTGGGACTGGCCCAGGGCAAGAAGCTGGATACGATTGTGGCGGAACTGGGACATGTCGCGGAAGGCGTGCGTTGCGCGCAGGCCGTGCGTGCGCTGGCCCAGGATGTCGGTGTCGAAATGCCGATTGCAAATGCCGTTGCGGCGGTCCTCTTCGACGGTGATTCCCCTCGCGCGATGGTCGAGCGGCTGCTTTCGCGCGATCCACGTGATGAAGCAGCTTGATGTGACGATGCATGCCGGTGCCAGGTGCGCCGGCATGCGTCAATATTTCATGTTTTCCTTGCGCAATACCGTCATCAGCAGCGAGGAATTCTCCGACGCGGACAAGGCATACGGCGTATTGCCAAGCAGGTAGATCATCTGGCCCGCCAGTAGCGGCTGCGTCCGGCCGAGTGCCTGGACTTCGACTGTTCCCTCAAGGCATTGCAGGGTGAGTTCTCCGGGTACGCTATGGGTTGGAATCGTCTTGCCCTTCTGCATGACCACACGCATCACTTCGAGGTCATCCGTCCTTGCCAGGGCGATGGACGCCGCATCGCCGAAGCGGTCCTCCAAGGGGCGGATATCGATCAGTTCCCCGGGAGCGGGATGGTGCTGGGACATGGCATTCTCCTTTGTTTTTCCGCAGCTTGGGTACGGCTATTTGTTGTCATGGAGACTGCGCCAGCAGCATGTTTGTTCCTCTCTTGCCTTGCAGGAAGCCCACAGCCGCGCGCATGCCGGACAGCGGCAGGTTCTTGTCCGTCGGGATCGCGCCATCCACCATCAGCGACAGATAGCGCAGGCAGCAGACGCGCAGGAAGGACGTGAAATTGTCGACCTCGCCGCGGTACTCCACCAGCTCGTCGTAGAGCTTCGTGATCAGCTGGCTGGTGGTCATGCCGTCGCGCTGCGCAATTTCTTCGAGCACATTCCAGAACAGTTTCTCGAGCCGGATCGAGGTCACCGCACCGTGCAGGCGCATCGAGCGGGCACGGCACTCATAGAGGGCAGGATCGGCTTTCACGAAGATCTCACACATGGTTCCTCCCGGGAAAAGGAGCGCAGCGGCGTGCGCTCCGATTCTCTGGTTATAGCACAACCTGCGTGCCGAGCAGCTTGAGGAACTGCGCGATCCATGCGGGATGCGCCGGCCAGGCAGGGGCGGTCACCAGGTTGCCGTCGGTGACGGCGTCTGCGATCTCGATCTCCGCATAATGCCCGCCGGCCTGTTCCACCTCCGGCCGACACGCGGGATAGGCGGAGCAGCGCTTGCCTTCCAGGACACCCGCCGCGGCCAGCAACTGCGCGCCATGGCAAATCGCCGCGATCGGCTTGTTGGTCTTGGCGAAATGGCGCACGGTTTCGAGCAGGGCGGTGTTGAGGCGCAGGTATTCGGGGGCGCGGCCGCCGGGGATCAGCAGGGCGTCGTAATCGGCGGGCTGGATGGCGTCGAAGTCATGGGTGAGAGTGAAGCGGTGTCCCGGCTTTTCGGAGTAGGTCTGATGGCCCTCGAAGTCATGGATGGCGGTGGTCACGTACTCGCCGGCCTTCTTGCCGGGACATACCGCATGAACCGCGTGGCCAACGGCCTGAAGGGCCTGGAAGGGCACCATGATTTCATAGTCTTCGCCGAAGTCGCCGACCGGCATGAGGATGGTTTTCGCAGACATGATTGTCTCCTTGATCTTTGGATGGGGACGATCATTGTTCGCCTTGTCGGCGCCGGCGGGGTAATCGCCGGTTACTACATGCTGCACTGCGATTTTCGACTGCCGGTAAACAAGCCTGTGTTACCTCAATACCGTAGAAATACGAGGGTGGGTTGAACTCCGTGATTTAAAAACTAAGATGGATTTTCCGGCCGAATAGTAGCTGGAGACCTTGGCCTGTGCCAGGGAAAACAACAAAGAACAAGACAACGAGGAGACAATTCATGACCGGTTCCATCCCGTATGGCCGCCGCATGGGCGGACGCATTCCCACGATTCTTGCGGCAAGCCTTTCCAGTGTCATCCTTCATGCCCAGGCTGCGGTAACGCTGCCAGCCTATAACGTCGATCCCGCGCAAACATCCGTGTCCGGCCTGTCCTCGGGCGGCTTCATGGCGGTGCAGTTGCATGTCGCCTATTCGTCGCTCTTCAAGGCCGGCGCGGGCATCGTTGCCGGCGGTCCGTTCTACTGCGCGCAGGGCAACCTAAGCACCGCGACCGGACCCTGCATGGCCGCGACCAGTACGAGCAAGCCAGCCACGTCCACGCTCATCTCCACCACCAACAGCTGGGCCAGCCAGGGACTGATCGACCCGACCAGCAACCTTGCGAATAGCAAGGTCTACCTGTACTCGGGCACGATCGACAGCACTGTCAAGCAGCTGGTGATGAACGAAGCGCACAACTACTACAAGAACTACGTCAACGCCGCCAACATCTTCTACAAGAACAACGTCGCGTCCGAACACGCGATGGTCACCGATTACTTCGGCAGCAGTTGCAGCGTCAAGGCCAGCCCCTACATCAACAACTGCAATTTCGATCTCGCGGGCGAAATGCTCAAGTGGATCTACGGCCCGCTGAATGCGAAGAACACTGGCACCCTCAGCGGCACCTTCGTCGAGTTCAACCAGACCGATTTCATCGCCAATCCGCCGTCGCACGGCATGGCGAATACCGGATGGCTGTACGTGCCGGCCAGCTGCGGCAGCAACCAGGCGTGCAAGCTGCACGTTGCGGTGCACGGCTGCCAGCAGGATCCGACCAAGATCCAGGACAAGTACTACCGCAACACCGGCTACAACAAGTGGGCCGACACCAACAACATCATCGTGCTGTATCCGCAGACCGCGCCCAGCAGCACCGGCAACCCGAACGGCTGTTGGGACTGGTGGGGCTACGATGATCCGAATTACGCGAAGAAGAGCGGCCGCCAGATGGTGGCGATCAAGGGTATGGTCGACAAGATCACCGGCGGCTACGTAGCCCTGCCGGCGCCGACCAACCTGCACGCAACCGGTTCGACCGATACCTCGATCTCGCTCGCGTGGAACAGCGTATCCGGCGCAGCCGGTTACAACGTCTACCGCATGGGCAGCAAGGTCAACAGCAGCCCCGTTACGGGCACCACTTACACCGACGCCGGACTGCTTTCCGGCACGAGCTACACCTACACGGTGCGCGCCGTAACCTCGAGCGGAGCGACGAGCCAGGATTCGGCAAGTGTCACCACCAGCACGACGGGCAATCCGCCGCCGCTCGCGACGCCGGCCAATCTTGCTGTGAGCGGCCGGACCTCGAGTTCCGTCTCGCTGACCTGGAGCGCGGCAAGCGGGGCCGCCGGCTACAACGTGTACCGTAACGGCACGAAGGTGACGGCAAGCCCGGTCGCAGCAACGAACTATACCGACTCCGGCCTTGCGTCCAACACCACATACAACTATGCGGTGTCGTCGGTCAGTTCCGGCCGGGAGAGCGCCCTGTCTGCCAGCGTCAGCGCCACCACGCTGTCCGCCTGTACCCAGACGACGTCCAGCAACTATGCGCACGTTACTGCGGGCCGTGCCTACGCCAGCGGAGGTTATGCCTATGCCAAGGGTTCGAACCAGAACATGGGCTTGAACAATACCTTCTACACCACCACGTTGGCCCAGACCAGCCCGGGCTTTTACGTCATCGGCAACTGTCCGTAAGACGGTGCGCGTCCCGGGAGCAATACTCGGGACGCGCATGGAGAAACTCTTGCGACCGGGGAACCCTGACTCAAGGAAGGCGGTCTGTAACGAGGCGGCTCACACATCTCCGAAACTAGTGCCGCACAGCACTTATTTCCTGTCCGCTGTCGTATCCCGCTGTTAATGCCTCTGTCACCGCGACTTGCCAATCCGGTCAGTCGCGGCCGCATGTTGGCCTTATACTAGTGGTTTGTTTGTCATCCTTTGAAAATCATCTCGATGCATACCAAAGTCCTTTCTTCCCGCCGCTCGCTCGGCCGTGCCGTTCAACGCGGTTTTACCCTGATTGAAATCATGGTGGTGGTCGTCATCATGGGTATCCTTGCTGCATTGGTGGTGCCCAAGCTGATGGGCCGCGCGGATGACGCCCGCATTACCGCCGCCAAGCAGGACATCGCGACCATGATGCAGGCGCTCAAGCTGTACAAGCTGGACAACCAGCGCTACCCGACGACCGAACAGGGTCTGCAGGCGCTGGTCAGCAAGCCGGCCAGCGGCCCCGCCGCCAATGGCTGGAAGAGCGGCGGCTACGTGGAAAAGCTGCCCAAGGATCCGTGGGGCGGCCAGTACCAATACCTCTCGCCGGGTGTCAAGGGCGAGGTCGACGTGTTCTCCTATGGCGCAGACGGCCAGCCGGGCGGTTCCGGCAACGACGCAGACATCGGTTCGTGGGATCTATAGTCATAGTCCGGTCATCCTTTCCTTTCAAGCGCGCAACGCATGGCGCGTTCGCGCGCGGCTTCACTTTGCTCGAGCTGCTGGTGGTGCTGGTTATCGCCGGCATCCTGCTCGGCATGGTCGGGCTCAATGCAATGCAGGGCGAACGCCAGGTATTGCAGGGCGAAGCGCAGCGCATCGCCCTGCTGCTGCAACTGGCGCGCGACGAAGCGATCGTGCGTAACCGCCCGGTTGCCTTCGAAGCAGAACCCGAGCGCTACCGCTTCCTCATCCGCGAAGGCAACAAGTGGGAGCCGTTCCCGCAGGATGAATTGCTGCGCGAGCGGGAATTCCGCCGCGCGCCGGTCGACCTCTCCATCAATCCGCCCACCGTGGCTGAATCCAACCCGATGCGCATCGTGTTCGGACGCGAGCCGGTCGATAAACCTTTCGTGCTCACTATCACTCTCGGCGATGCCAGCGTGGCGATCCGTGCCGACGGGGTCGGACACTTCGAGGTGGAGTGACATGTGCATCCGCCAGTCATTGCGCACGCAAGCCGGCTTCACCCTGCTGGAGGTGCTGGTGGCGCTCGTAGTCGTCGGTACCGCGCTCGGGGCAAGCCTGCGCGCGGTCGGCAGCCTCACGCAAAACAGCAGCAGCCTGCGTGCCTCGATGATGGCGACCTGGTCGGCGGAAAATCGTCTGACGGAGATCCGCTTGCGGAAGGAGTACCCGGCCATCGGCAAGCGCAGCTTCGCCTGCCCGCAGGGTGAGTTGCGGCTGAATTGCGACGAAGAGGTATTCGCTACGCCGAACCCGTTTTTCCGGCGCGTCGAAGTGAGCGTGTACAACGAGGACGATCCCGGCCGGCAGATCATCAAGCTGGCGCAGATTGTGTCGAACCGATGAAAGCGCGCGGCTTCACACTCATTGAGCTGTTGGTGGCGATCACCATCATGTCCATCGTGGCCGTGCTCGGCTGGCGCGGGCTGGACACCATCATCCGCTCGCGCGTTGCCCTCAACGAAGACCTCGCGCAGACACGCGGTTTGCAACTGGCGTTTGCGCAGATGCAGAGCGATACCGGGCATATTGCGAAGAAGAATGATATCGGCAACAGGGTAGTGCTTTCGGTGCAGCCAGGACGTCTGACCCTCATCCGCCGGGTATTCACGGAGAACCAACCCTCCCGAGTGCAGGTCGTCGCATACCGGATTGAAGGCGGCGTCCTGACGCGACGTGAATCCATCGCCACTCGTGACCTCAAGGAATTGGATACCGCATGGACCGCCGCACTGTCCGATTCCGCGGCGGTACCCTCGGTGACGTTGCATCAGGGCGTGAGCGAAATGGCGGTCCGGACCTGGGTTGACAAGGATTGGCGCCCGGCCGGCATGGAAAACGTGCGTACGACGGGAGCGGCAGTGGATCCCACTGGGCTGGAGGTCACTCTGAGCGGGCGGGAAGGTGCAGAGAAGCTCATCAAGATTTTCCTGTTGGAGCCGGTATGAGGCTGCGTTCGTATTTCCGCCAGAAGGGAGTCGCCGTCATCACTGCGCTGCTCCTGACGACACTTGCGATCACCATCGTCGCCAGTCTGTTCTGGCAGCAACAGGTGCAGGTACGCTCGATCGAGAATCAGCGCTTGCAGCTGCAGAAGCAGTGGGTCCTGCGCGGTGCGCTGGACTGGGCGCGGCTGATCCTCGGCGAGGATAAGCGCATAGGCGATCGATACGGAGGCATAGACCACCTCGGCGAGCCGTGGGCAGTGCCGCTTGCGGAAACGCGGCTTGACCAGTACGTGGAAAAGGAACAGGCGGGCGAGGTGCCGGACGCTACTCTGTCAGGTGGGATTTCAGATGCGCAGTCACGCTACAACATCAAGAATCTCTGCAACAACGCCGCCATCAATAACGAGGAAGTCGCCCGCTTTGGAAAGCTGTTGACATTGCTCGGGGTTAATCCAGGCCTTTCACGCGCTACGGCAGTGCTCATGCAGTCCGCGCAGCAAAAAACGCAGACACCTGGAGCTGGCACCGGTACTGGCACTGGTACTACCTCGACCGATGCGTCCGCACCGTTGCCAATGGACATACAGCATGTCGACGATTTGCTGGCAGTGCCTGGATTCACACCGGAAATACTTGAGAAGATAAAGGATTACGTTGTGGTACTGCCACCCGACGTGACCACGATCAACGTCAATACGGCTCCTGCAGAAGTGATTGCGGCCAAAATTGATACACTGTCGCTTGCAGAGGCGTCGGCAGTCGTTTCTCGCAGACAAAGCCAGCCATTCCAGCGTAAAGAGGATGCCTTTCCGTCTACGAGTTACAACCTTGGCGGAGTGGGTGTCAAAACGGACTACTTCTTTGTGAACGGTAACGTCCGCCTGAACCGCGCTGGTATGGAAATGCAGGCGCTGATCAAAAGAGAGTCGGCCACGAAGCAAACCGTCCTCTGGATACGCGAATATTAAGAACAAGAAAGAGAACCCTTGAGCATACTTTACATTCGCCTGCCATCGCACGTTGCCGCGGAAGGGCTGCAGCCCGGCATGCCGCTGTACTGCCATTACGCCCTTGCCACACCCGGCGGCGCGATCGAGCGTGAAGGCGTTGCCGCGCTGTCCGAACTGTCCGAGCCGGTCAAGCGCGCGCAACGTGTCGTATTGCTGCTCGCCGCCAGCGACGTGACCCTGCTGCGGGTGAAGATGCCGCCGCTGTCCGGCGCCAAGCTGCGCGCCGCGCTGCCCAATCTTGTCGAAGACCGCCTGATGAGCGATCCGGAGGAGTGCGTGGTCGTTCCCGGCGAGATGCACGGGGGCATGCGAACCGTTGCCGTTGTCAGCCGCAGCTGGCTCGAGCTGCTGAGCAGGACCCTGCTGACGCTCGGCGCGCGCAGCGTGTCCGCCATCCCGTCGCAGCTGTGCATTCCGTATCAGGCCGAGATGGCTACTGCCTCCGCATCCGAACACGGCGTCGATGCCGACATCGCGATCCGTCTGGCTGAACAGGATGGCATCGGTCTGTCCATCGTTGCCGATCAGCCGGAGTCCCTGGCTTTCGAAGTCATGCAGTCCCTGAGCGCCGTCGTGCCGCAGGGCGCGATCGTGTTGTACGTGCCGCAGGCGCGCGTCAACGATTACCAGGATTCCCTGCGCATCGCGCCGACCCTGCAGGATCGCATTACCCTGCATGCGGACAATTGGCAGCGCTGGATTAGCGGAGCGGACAAGGCCGGCGTCGACCTCATGACGGGCCTGGGGGCGGCAGCCGGACCGAAGATCGACTGGCGTGCCTGGCGCTGGCCGATTGTCCTCGGCACCGCAGTCCTGCTCATCAATGTCATCGGCTTGAATGTGGACTGGCTGCGCCTGAAGCGCGAGGCCAATGCGCTGAGCAACGGCATGATCCAGACCTACCGGACAGCGTTCCCGAAGGACCCGGTCGTGATTGATCCGCTCGCGCAGCTGCGCCAGAAACTCGCCGGCGCGCAGCGTGATTCCGGACAGCTGGCACCGGACGATTTCGTCGCATTGGCGGCGACGTTCTCCGAAGCCTGGGCAAGTACCGGCAAGGGCGCTGCGCCGATTGCCGGCCTCGAATATCGCGATCGCGCCCTGACCGTGAAACTCAAACCCGGCAGCGAGGTGGAGCTGGAGCAGTTGACCAGCGCGCTTGCATCGCGCAACTTGTCGATCACCCAACCGAGCGCCGGTGTCTGGCAGATCAGGAGCGGCAAATGAACGCACGCGTGGGAGGAGTGAAACAATCACTGACTACGTTCTGGAGCGAGCGCAACAAGCGCGAGCAGAACATGCTGATGGCCGCGGCAGCGGTTGTGGTTCTTGGACTGGTATACGCCTTGCTGATCGATCCCGCGGTGAACGGGCGCGCCGACCTCGAAAAGAGACTGCCCGCCCTGCGCCAGCAGGCCGCGGAAGTGCAGGCCTTGTCGAAGGAAGCCGCCGCACAGGGAAGCAAGACGAGGCCGGGCCCGCCGCCCGCGATGACCCGCGAAAGCATCGAAACGTCCCTGTCGCGCAAGGGCTTGAAGGCGCAAAGCGTCACCGTCAGCGGCGAGCTTGCCAAGCTGCAGCTGAACGGTGTGCCTTTTTCGGCGACCGTCGAGTGGCTGGCGGAGATGCAGAAAACGGCACGCATGTCGGTCGTGGAAGCCGTGGTCGAAGCCCAGCAGCAGGCCGACACAGTGAACGCCAACCTGACCCTGCGCCAGCAGCGGGGCGACAACCAGTAAAGGAGAGCCGGTGCGCCGACTCGTGATATGGTTGCTGGCGGGTATATTCGCCGTTGTGCTGACACTGCTTGTGTTCTGTCCTGCGGCATGGATGGCCAGGGTAGTTGAATCGCAGTCCGGCGGACGCTTTACGCTCGGGGATCCGCAGGGCACGTTGTGGCGCGGCTCGGCTTTCATCGGCGGTGCGCCGAGTGGCGCCGATCCGGTTACGCCCCTGTTGCCAGGCCGTTTTGCGTGGCGCTTGTCGCCGATGGTATTGCTTGGGCAAGTGGACGTCGACCTGCAGAACCCTGAGGCCCTGTCGCAACCCGTAAAGATCATCGGCGACTGGTACCAGTGGCAGGTCAGCCCTGCAGCGGTAACGCTGCCCGCGGAACGTCTCGCCGGTCTGGGGGCGCCGCTGAACACCATCCAGCCGTCCGGCCAGATGCGCCTGTCCTGGTCGCCGCTGCAGGTGGCGCGTCAAGGCAACGCGGTGGAGATGGCGGGGACAGTGACGTTGCAAATGAACGACATTGCGTCGCGTCTGTCACCCATCAAGCCGCTGGGGGCTTACCAATTGATAATGGAGTGGCGCGGACGGCAAGCGCAACTGATATTGACGACGATCAAAGGGCCGATGCTGCTGAGTGGCAACGGCGCGCTGACGAACGGAAGATTGCAGTTTTCAGGAAAGGCACAAGCGGAAGAAGGACAGGAAGAAAGGCTGGCAAATCTCTTGAATTTGCTGGGACAACGCCGACGTGAAGGCGACAAGGATGTTATCGCGCTAGAGTTCAAATGAAAAAAAATCGATCCGCAGAAACATTTCAGGGCCCGGCAAAATTGCGCCGGATAGGGGCGGCGGCAGTGCTGTTGTGTGCAATCGCAGGCACGCCGACCGCCTGGACCCAGGACCCCGCCTCCAACGAGGCCACGCTCAATTTCGTCGGCGCCGATATCGAATCGGTGATCAAGGCCATCGGTCACTACACCCGCAATACCTTCGTCATCGACCCGCGCGTCAAGGGCAACATCAACCTGGTGTCGGAAAAGCCGGTGACCAAGGCGCAGGCATTGCAGATGCTGACATCGGCGTTGCGCCTGCAGGGCTTCGCGGTGGTGAGGGCCGACGGTTTCCTGAAGGTCGTGCCCGAAGCCGACGCCAAGCTTCAGGCCGGTCCGACGCAAGCGGGCGATGTCCGCGGCGACCAGATCGCAACGCAGATCTTCCGCCTCAATTACGAGTCGGCAAACAACCTGGTGCAGGTGTTACGCCCGCTGATCTCGCCAAACAACACCATCAACGTCAACCCCGGCAACAACAGCATCGTCATCACCGACTATGCGGACAACCTCAAGCGCCTCGGCAGGATCATTGCGGCGCTGGATTCGCCGGCCGTGGGCGATCTGGATATCGTCCCGGTACGTCATGCCGTCGCGACCGACCTGGCCCAGATCGTCAACCGCCTGCTGGACCAGGGCGGTGCTCCCCAAGTGCCGGGCGGCGACGCGGGGCGCGTGACAGTGCTGGCCGACGCGCGCAGCAATTCGTTGATCATCCGCGCACCGTCGGTCGCGCGGGCCAACCTGGCCAAGTCCCTGATCGCCAAGCTCGACCAGCCGACTACGCAGCCCGGGAACGTCCATGTCGTCTACTTGAAGAATGCCGATGCCGTTCGCCTCGCGCAGACCCTGCGTGCGGTGGTGGCTTCCGATACCAGCACACAGCAACCGGGTACCCAGCAACAGCCGGCGCAGCAGCAGCAACAGCAGCCGCTCATGGCATCCGGGCAGCAGACGCAGCTGGGCCAGGGATCGCTGCAGCAGACTTCGACGCCCACGCCGGCCGCGCTCCCGACCGGTGGCCCGGCTGGTTTCATCCAGGCCGATCCCGCAACCAATGCGCTCATCATCACTGCCAGCGAAGCGGTCTACCGCAACCTGCGTTTCGTCATCGACCAGCTCGATGCGCGTCGCGCTCAGGTCTATGTCGAATCGCTGATCGTCGAAATTTCGTCCAACAAGGCAGCGGAACTGGGCGTGCAGTGGGCCGGCCTGAGCGGCAACGATGGAAGCAGCTACCGCGTCGGCACCTTGACCGGTTTCGGTCAGGGCGGCAACAACCTGATCAACCAGGCAATTGCGAATGCGGCAGACGGAAGCTTTTTGCCTCCCGGTAATGGCATCAATCTCGGTATTTTCCGACAGGAAAATGGCAGGTTGACGCTGGGTGCGATTGCACGCGCACTGGAAACGGGAGGGAACGCAAACATCCTTTCGATGCCTAATCTCATTACGCTCGATAACGAGGAGGCGCGCATCATCGTCGGCCAGAACGTTCCGTTCGTGACCGGACAATTCACCACCCAGGCCTCGGGCGGCGCAGCCGGCGTCAATCCTTTCCAGACGATCGAACGCCGCGATGTGGGCCTGGCATTGCGCGTGCGACCGCAAGTGTCGGAAGGCGGCACGGTCAAGATGCAGATTTACCAGGAAATCTCAGCCGTTCTTCCACGCCAGGCTGGGGCATCGGACATCACCACCACCAAGCGTTCGATCGAAACGAATGTGCTGGTGGACGACGGGCAGATTCTCGTACTTGGCGGCCTCATCGAGGATAGGTTGGAGGACGGCGTGGAAAAGGTTCCGGGCTTGGGCGACATTCCCGTGCTCGGCAACCTGTTCAAATTCCAGAACCGCAGCGGGACCAAGACCAGCCTGATGGTATTCCTGCGGCCGACCGTCATCCGCACGAATGAACAGAGCGTCAGCGTCGCCGGCGACCGCTATGAATTCATCCGCAACATCCAATCGGGCGCCCGCACCGACAGCTGGATCCTTCCGCAAATGCAGATGCCAGCATTGCCGCCCATGCAGGACGGCCGCCCTGTCGGCGGTTCGCTGCTGAACCTTTCGCCGGCGGCAAGGCCGGAAGGAGCAGGCGTGCCGCCTGCGTCCGCGCCGCAGCCTGCGCCACAGCCTACGCCGGCACCGGCAAACCAGAACCAGAGTAGATAGTAATGAGTACCGTATTGACTGACGCCCGCCTGCTGCCCTACACCTTTGCCCGCGACCACGCCGTGCTCGCGCGGCGCAGCGAGGCAGCCACCAATGCCGTTGAGGTATGGGTATCCGAAGCCACTGCACCCTCCGCGATCGCGGAAGTCAGCCGCCGCTTCGGCCGCGTCAAGCTCAAATCCCTGCCGCGCGAAGAGCTGGAAGCAGCGATCGCGCGCACCTATGCCAATTCCGGGGACGACGCCGCGCAGGTGGTCGACGAGGTCGAGTCCGACCTCGACCTGACCAAGCTGATGCTCGACATGCCCGCTATCGAGGACTTGCTGGAATCGGCGGACGACGCGCCGGTGATCCGCATGATCAACGCGTTGCTGACGCAAGCCTTGCGCGAAGAGGCATCGGATATCCACATCGAGCCTTTCGAACAGGTGTCGGTCGTGCGCTTCCGCGTCGACGGCGCACTGCGCGACGTGGTGCGGCCGAAGAAGGCCATCCATGCCTCGCTGATCTCCCGTATCAAGATCATGGCGCAGCTCGACATCGCCGAAAAACGCCTGCCGCAGGATGGTCGCATCGCCTTGCGCGTCGGCGGCAAGGCGGTCGACGTACGTGTCTCGACGCTGCCGACCGGCCACGGCGAACGCGCCGTGCTGCGTCTGCTCGACAAGGAAGGCGGCCGCATGGACCTGAGCCATCTCGGCATGAGTCCCGAAGTGCAGAAGCAATTCGACAACTTGATCAGCCAGCCGCACGGCATCGTGCTGGTCACCGGACCGACCGGTTCGGGCAAGACCACGACGCTGTACGCCGCGCTGACGAAGCTGAACGCGCCGGCGACCAACATCCTCACCGTCGAAGACCCGATCGAATACGAGCTGCCCGGCGTGGGCCAGACGCAGGTCAATGCCCGCATCGACATGACCTTCGCCAAGGCCCTGCGCGCGATCCTGCGCCAGGATCCGGACATCATCATGATCGGCGAGATCCGCGACCTTGAAACCGCGCAGATTGCCGTGCAGGCATCGCTCACCGGCCACCTTGTGCTGGCGACCCTGCACACCAACGATTCCGCCTCGGCCGTGACGCGCCTGCTGGACATGGGCATCGAACCCTTCCTGTTGTCGTCGTCGCTGCTCGGCGTGGTCGCGCAGCGCCTCGTGCGCAAGCTGTGCCCGGTGTGCCGCAGGCATGACGGCCATCAATGGCATGCGGTCGGTTGCGACAAGTGCGGCAACACGGGTTACCAGGGGCGCGTCGGCGTCTATGAATTGCTGATCACGACCGACGAGATCCGTTCGCAGATCCATGACCGCGCCTCCGAAGCCGAGATCCGCGCCACCGCACAACGGGACGGCATGCGCACCATGCGCGAGGATGGCGAGCGCTGGTTGGAGAGCGGCACCACAACGCAGGCCGAATTGCTGCGTGTGACGAAAGAGTAGGAAGACTGAGAGATGCCGGCATTCCGTTACGAAGCCGTCGACGAAGCAGGCGCCACCCGCAAGGGTGTGGTGAATGCCGACAGCGCTCGCGCGGCGCGGTCCGACTTGCGCGCGCAGGGACTGGTGCCCATCGTCGTCGATGCGATTGCTGCACAGGTCGACGAATTCGGCCAGGCGCGCCGCAGCATGTTCGGCGACCGCCTGTCGACCACCGAACTGGCGCTGTTCACGCGGCAACTCGCCAGCCTGCTCGAAGCCAGCCTGCCGCTGGAGCAGGCGTTCACTGCGCTGCTCGAGCAGGCGGAACGTCCGTATGTGCGCGACCTTGTTGCGTCGGTGCGTTCGGAAGTGATGGGCGGCGCTTCGCTGTCGGATGCGCTGTCGCGTCATCCGCGCGATTTCGCCGACATCTATCGCGCGCTGGTTGCTTCCGGCGAACAGATCGGCCAGCTGTCGCGCGTGCTGTCGCGGCTGGCGGATTACATCGAGCGCCGTAATGCTCTGGTGCAAAAAGTCCGTCTCGCGTTTACCTATCCGGCGATCGTCACGGTGGTCGCCTTCTCGATCGTGATCTTCCTGCTGGCCTATGTCGTGCCGCAGATCGTGTCGGTGTTCGCCAATACCAAGCAGAAGCTGCCGATGCTGACGGTGATCATGCTCGCGATTTCGGATTTCGTGCGCGCGTATGGCTGGCTGGTGGCGGTGATGCTGGTCGGTGCTTTCCTTGCGTGGCGGACGGCGCTCAAGAATCCGGACATCAAATTCCGCTGGCACCGCTGGCTGCTGAATGCGCCGCTGTACGGCAAGTTCGAGCGCAGTCTCAACACAGCGCGCTTCGCCAGCACATTGGCGATCACGACGGGCTCAGGTGTGCCCATCCTGCGTGCGCTGCAGACCAGCCGCGACACGCTGTCGAACGTCGCGATGCGCCAGCAGGTGGAGGAAGCGACGACCAGCGTGCGCGAGGGCGTTGGTCTGGCGCGTGCCCTGTCGGCACAGAAGCATTTCCCGCCCATGCTGATTCACATGATCCGCGCCGGGGAGGTGACGGGTGAACTGCCGGCCATGCTGGAACGCGCATCCAGCGCCCAGGAGCAGGACCTTGAGCGGCGCGCGATGACCATCGCCGGCTTGCTTGAGCCGGCACTGATCCTCGTGATGGGCGTCGTGGTGCTGCTGATCGTGCTGGCGGTGCTGATGCCGATCATCGAGATCAACCAGATGGTGCGGTAACAGCAACGAGAAAAGAACAACGAAAAAAAGAAAAGGACTGCAATGAGGCGCGTGCCGCTAATCGTGAGTTTCCTGCTGTTCATTGCGCTGTGCGCCTCGGCGGCGTACTGGGCGATGCAACTGTTCAAGCCGCCGGTGCGTCCGGTCGCCGCTCCCCCGCGTGTCGTCCAGGCGGAAATACGGCCGTATGCAGCGGCCACGTTGTTCGGCAGCCGCAAGGATGCAACTGCGACGGCAAGCAACTACCAGCTGCGCGGCGTGATTTTCTCGGGCAATCCGCGCGACAGCATCGCCATCATCAGTGCCGACGGCAAGCCGCCGCAGGCGATCAGGGTCGATACGGAAGTCGTACCTGGTGTGACGATAAAGGAAGTACACCGCGACTACATCCTGCTGTCGGAAGGCGGCGCCACCAAGCGTGTCGACTTGCCTGAGAGTACGAAGGGACTGGAGGGCATTGCCGCCGTGCCGCCCGTGCCCAGGACGCCGATTCCGCTACCCACCGCACCGACGCCGCCGATTCCCACCCGGGCGCAAGCCGCGGCTGCCGCGCAGCAACAACAGGCGACACAGGCAGTGCCGGGATTGCCGGCCGGTCAACCGGTGCCGCAGATGCAGCCACCCGGCACGCCGAACGTACCTTTGACGCCACAGAACGCACCTTCGCCGCCGCTCCAGGGTGGTACCCAAGCGCAACCGGTGCCTGGCCAGATGCCTGCGCCGGCAACCATCACGACCGCTCCGCCGACCACCGTCGTGAACCCCGCGGGCGCGCCCGTCATGCCGCCGACTGCGCCCGCAACCGCCGTACCGGGCACGCAGCCGATGCCGGGTGCCCCGACGGCTCCCGCTCGCTGATCCCCGCCTGGCCGTTCGTCGAAACTGCGGCCTTCGGCCTTGTTTTCGCGCGAATCAGTCTTTGTCCGAACCGCCGATCGCTTTCTTCAGCAGGCGTTCATATAGCTGACGCTGTGCGGAATTGCTCTTGCGATGCGATCCCGCCACACGCTGCTTGGCCGCGACAGCGACCGGATTCCGTGGTTTCAGCGCCCTCTGGGAAGGCTCCACCCGGGTGATCAGTTTCTGCCGTTTGGCCAGTTCCTTGTTTGCCATGATTACGCCCCGCTAAACGGGGCTCCATTCGTTACAGCACGTAGCGCGACAAGTCTTCGTTGACGGCCAGTGCGCCGAGTTTCTCGTCGACGTAGGCCGCATTGATGGACACCGCCTTGTCCGCGGCATCGGTTGCGGAGAAGGAGATTTCTTCCAGCAGCTTTTCCATGACCGTGTACAGGCGGCGCGCGCCGATGTTTTCCGTTTTTTCGTTCACGGAGAACGCGATCTCGGCAAGGCGGCGGATGCCGTCCTCGGTGAACTCGATCTTGACGCCTTCCGTGTTGAGCAGGGCTTCGTATTGCCGCGTCAGGCAGGCATCGGTGCTCGTCAGGATGCGCTCGAAATCGGCGATCGACAGCGACTCCAGTTCGACGCGGATCGGGAAGCGGCCCTGCAGTTCCGGGATCAGGTCGGACGGCTTGGCCAGGTGGAACGCGCCGCTTGCGATGAACAGGATGTGGTCGGTCTTGATCATGCCGTACTTGGTGTTCACCGTCGTGCCTTCCACCAGCGGCAGCAGGTCACGCTGCACGCCGGCCCGCGAAACATCCGCGCCGCCGACTTCCGAGCGGCTGGCGATCTTGTCGATCTCGTCGAGGAAGACGATGCCGTTCTGCTCGACATTGGCAATGGCTTTCTGCTTGAGTTCGTCTTCATTCACCAGCTTGGCGGCTTCTTCGTCGACCAGCAGCTTCATCGCTTCCTTGATCTTCAGCTTGCGCTTCTTCTTGCGCCCGCCGCCGAGGCCCGAGAACATCGACTTGATCTGCTCGGTCATTTCCTCCATGCCGGGCGGCGCCATGATTTCCATGTGTGGGCTGGTCTCGGCGACTTCGATTTCGACCTCGCGATCGTCGAGCGCGCCTTCGCGCAGGCGCTTGCGGAAGGTCTGGCGAGTGGTGTTGCCTGCCTGCGCGTCGCTCTCGGTGGCGTTCGGCGTCGCGCTGAAGCCAAAGTCGCGCGGCGGCGGTAGCAGGATATCGAGCACGCGGTCTTCCGCGGCGTCCTCGGCGCGCGCGCGCACCTTGCGCATTTCGGATTCGCGCGTCTGCTTGATGCCGATGTCGACCAGGTCGCGAATGATGGTGTCCACATCGCGGCCGACATAGCCGACCTCGGTGAATTTGGTGGCTTCGATCTTGATGAAGGGCGCGTCGGCGAGCTTGGCCAGGCGGCGCGCAATCTCCGTTTTACCTACACCGGTCGGGCCGATCATCAGGATGTTCTTCGGCGTGATCTCATGGCGCAGCGGTTCGGCCACCTGCTGGCGACGCCAGCGATTGCGCAGCGCGATGGCGACGGCGCGCTTGGCGCGGCTCTGTCCGACCACGTGCTTGTCGAGTTCGGAAACGATTTCTTGCGGGGTCATGTTCATGGTGTTGTGTCTGGTTCGGGTCGCGTGGATCGAATGAGTGAATTGAGTACGTTAAGCGAGTGCGCTGTTGGCGCGCATTACTCGAGCGTTTCGATGGTGTGCGACAGGTTGGTGTAGATGCAGAGCTCGCCGGCGATAGTGAGCGCTTTCTTCACGATTTCGACCGGCGGCAGGTCGGTGTTCTCCTGCAGCGCCTTCGCCGCCGATTGGGCATAGACGCCGCCGGAACCGATGGCCCCGATGCCGGCTTCCGGTTCCAGGACGTCGCCGTTGCCGGTGATGATCAGCGTCGATTCACGGTCCGCCACCAGCAGCATCGCTTCCAGGCGGCGCAGCATGCGGTCGGTGCGCCAGTCCTTGGCCAGTTCGACCGAAGCGCGCATCAGGTTGCCCTGGTGCTTTTCGAGCTTGGCCTCGAAGCGTTCGATCAGCGTGAACGCATCCGCCGTGCCACCCGCAAACCCGGCAAGAACCTTGCCCTGATACAGCTTGCGCACCTTGCGCGCGCTGCCTTTCATCACAACGTTGCCGAGCGTTACCTGGCCGTCGCCGCCGAGCGCAACGATGTTGCCGCGCCGGACGGACAGGATGGTGGTGCCGTGAAATTGTTCCATGCTTTCCTCTGGGTGAAATGACCGGCGCATGGTAAATGGTCAACCGCCGGTCAAGGTATTCATCCGCAGATAAGGGCGGGGTGCCGGATTACAAGTAGTGTAGGCGACAAAACCGCCGCCAGAAGGGGGAGCCCATTTGAAAATCTACTGCGCGATCCGATTTTGGCCCTCCGGTGCTGTGCACACTATTCGTACGCGTCCGCTCCTCGGACCAAACTCGGACCGCTCGCTACGATTTTCAAACGGGCTCTCAGTTCTTGCGGGGAACGATGCGGACGATATCCTTGAGTCCGATAACATTGAACAACTCCACCACCAGATGGTTGACGTGGTGGAATTCGATCGACTTGCCGACGCCACAGAAGGGCGCCAGTCCGGTCAACAGCCGGCCGGCGGCGTTGAAGTCGACGCGGGTAAGGCGCGAGCAGTCGATGATGGCCGGATTGTGTTCGTCGGAGTAGGAGGCGATGGACAGGATGAGGTTGTCGATCCGGCCTTCGACCACTGCCGGCATGGTGAACCCTTCCATTGCTTGTACGGCCGAAGGTGCTTCGGCGTTGGCGGTCGTGATCTTGCTCTTCGGCGCGACGAAGGCAGGCGGCGATACTTCGAAGGTGACGCAGTAATCGATGCTGACTTCCTCGAATTCCTTTTCGTGGTTCAGCAGGCGCAGGATTTCGAGCAGCAGCAGCCAGGAGTCCTCGGTGTCGTCGCGGCGGCCCACTTCGATGATCGCGCGGATCTTGTCCGCGAGTTCGGGGGCGCCGACCAGGATCAGGTCATGTTCGGACTTCTGCAGTTTCTTGAACAGACCGAGTAGCAGGCGGCAGCCTTCGGCCGTCGTTTCGGTGACCTTGGCGAACTCCAGCCGCAGGGCGCGGTAGTTTTCGGCCAGCTTCTGCGCACGCTCGACCTGCTTGATGCAGGCTTCGTCGAGTTTGCCGGAGAACGGCACCATCGGTATGGCACCGCCGGCCGCAGTAGCAGATGCGACCTCGTTGCACGAAGAAGCATTCCAGCCGGGCGGGGATGTCTCGAACTTGCTGGCGTAATCGATGGACAGATTTTCGAATTCCTGCTTCTTGCCGGTGATCTGATAGAGGTCGAACAGCATCCACCACGCATTGCGCGTGTATTCGCCGAGCATGTCTTCCTCGATTGCGGACTTGAGCATATGCTCGACCATGTCGGTTTGTCCGTTGGAATACATGATTGCCGCTTCTTCGATCATCGCCGCCGCGTCGGAGGCGGGTGCGGCGATGTCGACAATGGCGGACTGGCCGTCCAGCAGGAAGTCGGTCGTGGTGCCGTGTGCCGTCATCGGCTGCAACGACGATGCGGTCGTCGCCGGCGTATCCGCCTTCACCGCCTTTTCCGCCTTCTTCGAGTCCGTGCGCGGCTTGTCCGGTACCGGTAGCGCCGATTTCGGTTTCGCCGGCGCTGACTGTGTGATTTGGGCCGCTTTTTTCTGGATGGTGGTGCCGGGTTGGGTGGTCGTGAGATTGACGAACTCCGAGGACATCTCGGACTCGATGGCGTCGATCTTCAATGCGGTGGCGAGCGCCGTCTTGGCATCACGCTTCACCGTCGGCACGCGGGTACTCGGGCTCCTGGCGCTGTTGCCTTGAGATGAGCCCGATTGTTTCTTCGTACGGGAAGAGTCCTTCTCCGCCGGCTTTTCCTGGCGGCCGTCCTTCTTACCGAAAAGCGAAAAAATCCCCACGTTTTCCCTGAGATGGCTGTTTTGCGTACCCCCTTGGATTATGGATTCCGGAGGGGGCAGCCTCTGAATTTCCTAAGGTAACACAAATAGCATGCCGACTTGCCATTACAGCGGCTCATTGTTTATTTGTCAATGCCGAAAATGCACAGTAGACACCCAGGGGGATTCTCTGCCGCGCTCAGAATCTTGTGCGAACACCAAGCACAAGCGTGCGCCCTGGTTGCGGTGCAACATTACGCAGGATCGATGTGGCGAGGCGGATATCTTCGTCCAGCAGGTTTTTTGCCAGGACGAACCAGGTCCAGCTGCCTTGGGCATCCTGCGTCGTATAGGACAGGCTCGCGTCCACCTGCGTGTAGGCCGGCGCGGCTGCCGGTTCGAATGCAGCAATGCGATCCTGCGAGCGTGCATGCAATACAGCGAAGCCTGCCTGCAGCGGCCCGCGCCGGTATCCCGCATCGACGCCGAAGCGCGTCGTCGGCTGCAGCGGCAGGTTGCCGGCGTTGTCCAGCTTCCCTCGGGACATGTCGGCAAAGGCGCGCAGCGACGGCCCCTCGCCGCGCAGGTTCCAGCTCCATTCCGCTTCCGCGCCATGGATGGTGGCGCGGTCCTGCGCCCAGAGTCGCCGCGAGAATTCGCCTGCCGGATCGTCGTTGCCTTCTTCATCCACGGTCGTCCCGTCCTGGCGCCCGAAGATGAAATTCTTCGCCTTGTTGTGGAACAGGTTGAGCTTCCAGCGCACGACGCCTGCCGTTTTTTGCAGCGTCAGTTCGATATTGCGCGAGCGTTCTTTTTGCAGCGCCGCATCGCCGATGTCGAAGGTCGCCGTCGCCTCGTGCGGGCCGTTCGAATACAGCTCCTCGGCCGTTGGCGCACGTTGCGCAATCGAGACAGTGGGACCAAAACTGTAGCCAGGGGTGAACGTCCAAGCGGCCCCGACCGAATACGACAGGAGGTCGAAGTTGCGGTCCGGTGCCACCGTATCGTCGGGCCGGCGCTTGACCGATTCCAGCCGCGCCCCGGCACTGCCGCGCACGGGGCCGAAATCGCGTTCTTCGACGAGATAGGCGGCAAGCGAGGTCGAGCGTGTCACCGGCACGGTATCCGGACGTCCGGTTTCCGCGGACAGCGCCGAGAACCGGCTATGCTCCGTATGCAGGCCGAGCATGCCGCGCCAGCCGTCGATCGGCAGGTGCGCGAGCTCCCAGCGGGTCTCGACTGCCCGGTTGCTGAAGTCCGCGGCAGGTGTGCCGTCGGTTTCCTTTTCGGTGTGCTCGTAGTCGGTTGCGCCGACCCGCACGCGTACCGACTCGGCCTGGGCGAAGGGCTTGCGCACCAGCGCATCGAAATCCAGGCGCGTCTGCGACATGTCGATGAATGCGCGCTCCTCGGTCGGAATACCGTAGCGGTCGGTACGGTGGTCGATTGATGCGCCGACATGGCCCCAGTCCGCGACATGGGAGGCGCCGAAGCCGAGGTTGCGCGGGTGCGTGAAGGAGGAGGGGAGGCGTCCGGATGGCGACGCCGGATCGTCGCGGACTGCCGATTCGGGAATGCGGTAGTCGCCGGTATTGCGCGCGCTGCCATCTGCATGCAGGCCGATGCTGCCGCTGGCACCATCGACCGAGAAGGATGCGCTGCGTTCGCTGTTGCCCTTGCCGATGCGTACTTCTGCGGTACCTGTAGGCCTTGGCACGAGCTCGGTCGGTATGCGGTCGTTCACCACGTTGACCAGTCCGCCGATGGCGCCGGATCCATAGAGCAAAGCGGCCGGGCCACGCAGGATTTCGATCTGGCGTGCGGTGGCGGCATCGGCGGCGACCGCGTGGTCGTTCGACAGCGCGGACAGGTCGGAGACCGCCATACCGTTCTGCAGTATCTTCACGCGCGGCCCTTCCAGCCCACGGATGATCGGCCGCGATGCGCCTGCGGCAAAGCCGGATGCGGATACGCCGAGTTCATGCGACAAGGTGTCGCCGAGCGACGTGCCGAGCTTGTTGCGCAACTCGGTTCCGGAGAGGACTTTTGCGGGGCTCAGTATCTGTGCGTTTTCGCCGGCGCCGAATGGTGTGGCGGTCACGACCACGGAAGGGAGCACTTTTTCTTGTGCCAGCGTAGAAGAGGAGAGCGAGGCGAGCGCGGACAGCACTGCGCCCGCGACCAGCGTGCGTTGCATGTTCATGGAACTTCCTGATAACGATGAAATGTGAAACGAGCATTGCTCCAGCCGCGAAATGAAACGGGGCAGGAAAGCAAGGGGTTTTAAGAGTCGATCACGCGTCGAAACGCATCAGGAAAGCGGCGGGGCCCGGGGGGAGAAGTGCCGGGCGAGCGGTGCGTCCCAGGAACGGAACGCCGCCCACAGTGCAAGCACGCGTGCGCTTGCCAGCAGCGGTGCAATGAATGGGGGGAGATGGATGGCGTCGGCCACCGCAGCGGCATCGAAGGCGACGCAGGAGTGGTTGGCACCGGTGTCGTTGTGCTCTGTTTCGTCTGCTTGCGCATGCATGTCGACCAACGGCGCATGGTCGATGCGATGCGCGAGACCTGACCACTGCGCGAACAGTAGTACCGCCGCCAGCACAAGTGCGATTGCGGAGCAGAGTGGCTGTTGGATTCGCGCTGCGGACACGGCTTACTTCATCGATACCGGCGCGGCGTCGGTCAGACGGTAATACAGACCCATCGGATCGTCCTTCAAGACGCTCATCTTGCCCGATACGATGACCGGCTCGAAGGTGTACTTCACCGGCGTCTTGGTCTTCACTTCCACCACGCCTTCCGGGCCGGCTGGCAGGCAGAACGAGCAGGATTGCGGCGTCGTCGAAATCAGGAAATGCGTCTGCTTCTCGCCCGGTTCCAGCGGCATCATGAAGCCCTGGACCTTCACTTCCTTGTTGTTGAGATCGGCGATCTCCTTGGAGAACTCCGGCAGGATACGGTCCTTGGTCTTGATCTGCTTGACCTTTGCCAGTGTGTTCCAGGACACCACGCCCTTGATTTCAGGCAAAGGCTGCATGGGGACCGGTGGCGCGTTGGGCGGCGGTACATGGCCGCCTACCGGCGCGCCTTGGGCGGGCGGCACCTGCGGCGCGGAAAATGCCAGGGCCGGGGTGGCCAGCATGGCGATGAGCAGGAATTGCAAGGATGTCTTCATGACACCTCCAAAAAAATGCCGACGCTAAAACCCGTTATTGTACGGATTGCGCGGGCGCGTTAATGTTTGTGCTTCATCCCGCACAGCTTGCCGATCGCAAGACCCTTGCATGCTTTTGCCAGTTCGGCATGGCAGGCCTCTTCGTCCTTGCCGGATGCGAGGCATTGGGCTGCCACTTCATGTGCCGCGGCGATGGCCTTGTGCTGTTCGATCAGCGCTTTCATGTGGGCGGGATCTTCCTTGGCTTGAGCTGCGAACGAAGTCGCGGCCAGTAACAGGGACAGCAAGAGTTTCAATTCGTTCTCCTTGGATGTTCAGCGGAATTCAGTGCGACAGTGTCGTTGCGATATCGGTGCGATACGCGCGTATTGCTGGCAGCAATGCTGCGGCAAGGCCGATGACGATGGCGACAGGCACCAGCCATACCTCTGCGGGGGCGACGAACCATCCAGTGAGGGACAGGTTCTGCTCATCGGATACGAGACGTCCGAGCACCTCCAGGGCGGCGTGTGCCATCAGCCACCCCAGCAAGGCCCCGGCCAGCGCCAGCAGCAGGCCTTCCGTCAGCAGCAGTGCGAGCAGCTTGCTCGGCGGAGCGCCCAACGTGCGCAGGATGGCCAGGTCGGTCTTGCGTTCTTCCAGCGCGTTATATAACGCGACAAACATCGACAGTGCGGCAGACAGCAGCATGATTGCCGCAATGCCGCGCAGGGCATCGACACCGACACCCAGCATGCGGAACAGCTTCGCGGATTCGAAGGCCGGCTGCGCAGCCTGCAGTTCGGGCTGGTTGTTGACGACGCGCGGCAGCATTGCAGCCGCAAGCGGCGATGCGTACTGGACCAGCAGGGCTGTCAGTTCGCGCTCCTCGTCCATTACCGCTTTTTCTTCCTTGTCGCTCGGATCGATGCCATGCTCGACCTCGTGCACCTGCCATACCGATTCCACCGGTGTGAGCACCAGGCGGTCGAGCACGGTGCCGGTGGGCTTGAGAACACCGACCACGGTGAAGGGCGCGTCGCCATGGCTGTCGCCGCTGCCGGCGAGGCCGTGCGAACCGGTGAAGCGTGCGCCTGCGGTCAACCCGGTCCTGGCTGCCGCCTGTGCGCCGAGTACTGCCTGCATTGGCGCATCGAACATTTTTCCTTGCACCAGCGTACCGTTGTAGTGCGCAATATAGTCGGGCGAAGTGCCGACGATGCGAAAGCCCTTGAAACTGTCGCCGAGGGCCAGCGGGATGACCTTCTTGACCATGCGGTTCTTGCGCAGCTGCGCTTCGGCGGCCAGTGGGATGTTTCCGGTCGGGATGTCGATGTGATAGATCGAGGACAGGATCAGCTGCAGCGGCGAGCCCTTGGCGCCGACCACGAGGTCGATGCCCTTTGCGTCGCGCAGCGCCTTGTCTTCAAGTTGTTGCGATGCCGACAGGACGAAGGACATCATCGCGACGCCAACGGCCATCAGGACGAGGTTGACCGCAGTCGACAGAGGCTTGTGGCGCAGCGACTTGAGTGCGAGGGTCAGTGCATTGATATGTCTCATGCCACCTCCGCTGTCGTACGGCCCAGTCGCAGCACCTTTGCGTCCGGCAGTGCAGCCAGCACGCGCGCATCGTGCGTGGCAATCACCAGCGATGCATCGTTCCTGCCAGCCTGCGCAGTCAGCAGCCCGATTGCAGCGGCGCAGGCATCATCGTCGAGGTTGGCCGTCGGCTCGTCGGCCAGCAGGAGCGCCGGGTGGTTGAACAGCGCGCGTGCAATCGCCACGCGCTGCTGCTGTCCCTGGCTCAGCTGATGCGGCTTCGCCTGCGCCTTTGCGGCAATGCCGAGTGCATCCAGCACGTCGTCGGCGCGGGCAGTGTCGCCATGGCGGCCGTTGGCATACGCGGCCATTAGCACGTTCTCGCGCACGGTCAGGCTGGGCACGAGAGCAAGCTTCTGCGGCAGGAAGCCGACCGTGCTGCCGCGCCAGGCATCGGCGGCGCGCGGCGACAGCGAGCGCAGGTCCGTACCGGCGACGCGAAGCTCGCCCTCCTGCGGCTTGAGGATCGCAGCGATCAGGTGCAGAAGGGTGGATTTTCCGCAGCCGGACGGGCCGAGGATGACGGCGTGCGCTCCTTTGGCGAGCGTGAATCCGGGGACGGACAACTGGGCTGCCGTCGAATTCGGATAGCGGTAGGTGAGTCCGGATATTTGCAACATAGTTGCATTATATCTTGGTCAATGCCGGCGCATCCAGTGCCAGGGAAGGGGGGCGGAAACCGTCGTCCCAAAAGCAAACAAGCGCACGACGAATCGTGCGCTTGCCATGGTGCGGGTTGCGAGCGACCGGGGAATCAGTCCCCGTACAGCTTCTGCTTCAGTTCGCGGCGTTGCTGTGCTTCCAGCGACAGGGTTGCGGTCGGGCGTGCCAGCAGGCGCGGGATGCCGATCGGCTCGCCGGTTTCTTCACACCAGCCGTATTCGCCGGCGTCGATGCTGACGATCGCCTGTTGCACTTTCTTCAGCAGCTTGCGCTCGCGGTCGCGGGTGCGCAATTCCAGCGCATGCTCTTCCTCGATCGTGGCGCGGTCGGCCGGATCGGGAACGAGCACGGTTTCACGCAGGTGTTCGGTGGTTTCGCCGGCGTTCTTCAGCAAGTCGCGTTCGAGCTGCTGCAGCCGTGCCTTGAAGAAGGCAAGCTGCGCCTCGTTCATGTAGTCCTTGTCGCTCATCTTGAGGATTTCTTCCTCAGTGAGCAGTCGGCCCTCTGGGGCGGCGGTCGGTTTAGTTGTTTTGGTAGCCACTTCGCTTACTTTCGAAACTACGGGTTGTGCCATTTTATCTGTTAACCCGGCGTCTGCATTGCTGCTGCTCATGGATGCGCCGGATGTCTCCTTGGAACGCGAGGCCGTCGCTTTGGTTTGCTTCTGACCTGTTGCTCCCTTGGCCGGTTCTGCCGCAGAGGCCTTTGAGCCTGCTGCCCGCGTTGCGGCCGGTACTATTTTTGTGGTCGTTGCCCCCTTGGCGCTGGTTTTTGCCGCTGGTTTAACACTGCTTTTTACCGTGGTTTTACCTTGTTTGGCAATGGCTTTTGTTGATGTGCTTGAGGTCTTCGTGGCGGGTTTCAGGGAATTTGCGACTGTCTTCGGCGCCGATTTCGTTGCCGGCTTGGCGGATGTCTTGCCTTTGACCGGCGTGGCGGTCTTTGCCGATGACTTGCTGACGCTTTTTGCCGCGGTGCTCTTGGTGGCGGATCTTGTCACGGTTGCGTTCATAGTCCCCTCATTATTATGAACCACCCGACCCTGTCGATCCTTGCCCGAAACCGTCTCCCACCGTTTTCAGGCAGGCTTGGATACCATCGGGCGTTGCGTCCACATGCGCCGACGCATCTTGCCAAACGACTACCTCCACTGCTTGAATCTACATCAACGTCTTGTCATAGTTTATACCAAACACTGTTCCAAACCCCTAATAAATGTTTCTTTAGGGAGATTCTTGCCGATAAACACCATTTTGCTGCCACGCGCTTCGCCATCAGCCCATTTCGCGCCGATGTCGGTGCCCATCATCTGGTGCACTCCCTGGAACACCACCTTGCGGTCCGCGCCCTCCATCCATAGCACCCCCTTGTAACGCAACATGCGCGGCCCGAAGACCTGGACGATGTTGCCCAGGAATTCGTCCAGCCGGGCGGTATTGAAGGGACGGTCGCTGCGGAATACGAAGGCGGCAATGTCGTCGGTATGGTTCGAATGCGCGTGCCCGTGGTGGTGCTCATGCGCGTGGTCGTGGCCACAATGTTCGCCGCATTCATGGTGGTCGTGATCGTGTTCTTCTTCGGCGAGGAAGTCGGGATCGATCTCGATCTTGTCGTTCAGGTTGAAGCCGCGCAGGTCCAGGAAGTCGCTGATCGGGAGCTGGCCGAAGTCGACCTTTTTCACCGGGGCGCGCGGGTTGATGCGCTTGAGGCGCGCCGTCAGCGCTTCCACGTCGTCGGCGCCGACGAGGTCGGTCTTGGACAGCAGCAGGCGGTCGGCAAAACCGACCTGGCGCTGCGCTTCCTCATGCTCGTCGAGCTGCTGCATCGCGTGGCGGGCATCGACGACGGTAATCACCGCGTCGAGCATGAAATGCGATGCTACTTCGTCATCCATGAAGAAGGTCTGGGCGACCGGTCCGGGATTGGCCAGGCCGGTGGTTTCGATCACGATGTGGTCGAAGCTGAGTTCGCCCGCGTTGCGCTTTTGCGCCAGCGTGCCGAGCGCGAGGATCAGGTCGCCGCGCACGGTGCAGCAGACGCAGCCGTTGCTCATTTCGACGATCTGCTCGTTGCTTTCCTGGACGAGGATCTCGTTGTCGATGTTTTCCTCGCCGAACTCGTTCTCGATCACCGCGATGCGGTGGCCGTGCGGCTCGCGCAGCATGCGGTTGAGGAGAGTGGTCTTGCCGGCACCGAGGAAGCCGGTCAGTATCGTTGCGGGTACGAGCGTCATAATCTATTTGGCGCAGTCAGCGCACCATCCTTTGATCGTGAATTCAATGTCGTGGCTGCGGAAGCCTTTGCCTAGGCTCTGCTGCAGCGCGTTCTGCAGCATTTCCGCATCGCCGATGCTGTCCAGGCAGAACACCTTGGAGCAGCGCATGCATTTGAAATGGCCGTGCTGGTGATGCGGTTCGCTGCTGTGCTCCGTGCCCGCGCTGTAGCGGAACACGCGGTCGTCGCCAGCGATCTTGTGCGCCAGTCCGGCATCGGTGAGGCAGTCGAGCGCACGGTACAGCGTCACGCGGTCCATATCGGAAAACGCCTCCTGTACATCCTGGTGCGAAAACGCCCGTTCCGCATCCAGCAGGGCTGCCAGCACCTTCACGCGTGCATCGGTGATCCGCACCGACGCGCCGCGCAACTGCGCTTCTGCGAGCGCCACCGAGTCTGAGTCTTTCCGGTTCGCTCGTATTTCCGGCTTTGCTTTGCTGCTCATTGATGCATTGCGATGAAAAAACGTGACGGAAAATTATGACGCAAATTTGCAATCGAGTTGCAAAAATTAATCTGATGGCAATTTTTTGTCCCGTTACGGCTTGTGCAGCATCAAGCCTTTCAGGTATTCGCCTTCCGGGAAACTGGTGGTCATCGGGTGGTCTGCGCCGGCATGCAGGCGTCGCAGGATGCGCGCATCGACCTTGGCGTCGTTGGCCGCGCCGGCCACGATTTTCTGGAACAGGTCGGCGCTGATGGCGCCGGAACAGGAGTACGTGTACAGGAGACCGCCCTCGCGCAGCAATTGCAGGCCGATCAGGTTGATGTCCTTATATGCACGCGCCGCGCGCTCGACCTGTTCGGGCGAGGCGGCGAACTTGGGCGGGTCGAGCACGATCAGGTCGAAGGACTTGCCTTGCTCGCGCAGCGCGCGCAGGGTCTTGAATACGTCCGCATCCCACCATTCTGCCTTCGAGGCATCGAAGCCGTTCAGTTCGACATTGCGCTTGCCGATCGCCAGCGCTTCGCCTGAAGAATCGATCGAAACCACGCTCTTCGCGCCTCCCTTGAGTGCCGCGAGCGAGAAGCCGCCGGTGTAGCAGAAGCAGTTCAGCATATCGCGCCCGGCGGCATGTTCCATCACGAGGTGGCGGTTGTCGCGCTGATCGATATAGAAGCCGGTCTTGTGCCCGGTCTTGATGTCTACCGCGTAACGCACGCCATTCTCGGTGACGAGCGTTTCATTGCCCGGCTCGTCGCCTGCCAGCGAGCCGGTGACCAGGGGCAGGTCTTCGCGCTCGCGCACGCTGGCGTCGGAACGCTCGTAGACATTGGGGCAGCCGGTTTCGGCGATCAGCGCCTGGACGATCGGCGCTTTCCATGCCTCGACGCCGGCCGACTGGAACTGGCAAACCAGGTGGCCCTGCTTGCCGGCATACCAGTCGACGACGAGACCGGGGAAACCGTCGGCTTCGCCGAAGATCAGGCGGATCGCGTCGGTATCGCGCACTGTCGCCATGCGGTAGGCAACCGCCTTCTTCACGCGGCGCTTGATCATCGCGTGGTCGACCGGCTCGTTCTCGTCGAAGCTCCAGACGCGGGCGCGAATCTGGGATTTCGGGCTGTAGGCGGCACGGGCCAGAAACTGTCCGGTGGCTGAACGCACAAGCGCCGTTGCCCCCGGCTTGTTCTTCTCTTCGGGCTTGCCTTCGATGCGGTCGATTGCAGTGGGGAAGATCCAGGGGTGGCGACGCAGGAGGCTTTTTTCCTTGCCGGGTTTGAGCGTAATGGTAAGCATGGGCGTTTCCGATAATCGATGGTGCGCGCGAGGCGGCGTTTACTTGTCTGACTTTGATTTCTTCGCGCGCGGATGGGTGGCGTCGTACACCTGCGCCAGCCGCTGGAAGTCGAGGGCCGTATAGATCTGTGTCGCCGAGATGGACGCGTGGCCCAGCATTTCCTGTACCGCGCGCAGGTCGCCGGACGACTGCAGCACATGCGACGCGAACGAATGCCGCAGTACATGCGGATGCACATTGGCAGGAATGCCGAGCGTCTGTGCGTGCGTCTTGAGCCTGAGCTGGATGACGCGCGGCGACATGCGCGTGCCGCGTTCAGTCAGGAACAGCGGATGCGGATCGAGCTTGACCAGCGTGTGCCGGACCGCGATCCAGTTGGCGACTGCCTGCATCGCCGGAGCACCGACCGGCACACGTCGCCGCTTGTTGCCCTTGCCGGTGACTTCGACTTCATGGTCGTCGAAATGCAGCCATCCAGCCGATTCGTAATCGCCTTCGCGGACGTAATGCACATCCAGCGCGGCGAGTTCCGATACGCGCAGCCCGCTCGAGTACAGCAGCTCGAACATCGCGCGGTTGCACAGCTGGCTGGCGGATTGGGCATCGCGTCCGGGACTGGACTCGGACACGACACGGACAGCATCGTCGGCCGACAAGGCCTTGGGCAAGGGCTTGTCGCGCTTGGGCGCCTTGACGCCTTCGACCGGGTTAGCGGCGATGGTTTCATTCTCGGCCAGCCAGTCGAAGAAGCCGCGACAGGCCGACAGCTTGCGCGCGATGGAGCGCGCGTTCAGGCCTTGCGCGTGCAGTTGGGCGGCAAGCTTGCGGATGTGGAAATGCGTGATTGCGTTGAACGCGGGCTTGCCGGGCAGGGTGTCGGCGAACGCGACGAGTTCGTGCAGGTCGCGTCCGTAGTTACTGACGGTGTGCAGCGACAGTTTGCGCTGCTTCTCCAGGTGCTCGAGATAGCGGGCGACTTGCGTCCGGTTGGTCTCGGTACTCACTACGAAGCTTAGTCGAGCAGGCAGGTCATTGCCGCGCTGGCGGTTTCACCTATCTTCGACAGGAAGTCGGTAGCCATGTCGGCAGTGAAGCGGTGCGGATCGGGCGAACCGAGCACCAGCAGGCCGAAGGCTTCCGGCGCAGCACCGACACGCAGCGGCAGCATGGCGATCGACTGGATCGACTCGGCGTCGTCGATCCACGATGCCGCTTCGAAATCCTGGTTCGGGCCGCAGTACGGCGATGTCAGGCCGTTGCAGAAAATCCTGGCGTCTTCGGACACGTCCGCCGCAAACCAGGTATGCGCGTATTCTTCGGCCACTCCCCAGATGCGCACCGTCGCATGCGGCACCGAGAAAATCGTCTGCAGCCCGGTGACCAGCGTATAGGGCATGTCGACATCATTACGCGCCAGCAGCAACGAGCGGGTCCACATCAGGAACTTCTGCGTGATCGCATCGTTTTCCTGCGCAATGCGCAGCAGGTCGGCGAGGCGCAGTTCAAGCGTCTTGATCTTGTCGCGCAGGACTTCCATCTGGCGCTCCTGCAGCGACACCGCGCGTCCGGCGACGGGGCTGGTCAGCTTCACCTTGGCCAGCAGTTCGCTGTGCTCTTCGAAGAAGTGAGGGTTGTCCGAAAGGAAATCGGCGACGGCGTTGGAGTCCAGTTGGTAGGTCATATACTCGGATCGAAGTGGGTCGGCAGGCCAAGCCGTGATTTTAACCGACAACCGCACGGAGTTGCCGCAGGGATCCGGCAATAAAACGCCCGCGGGCGAGGCTCAGCCGCCCGCGTTGCAGCTTGCGCATGATTCAGAATTTATGCCGTATGCCGACGTTGAATGCCTTGTTGCCGCTTCCCGCTTCGGATGCGTTGCCGACCGTGAAGGCTGCGCCGGGATCGTTGCTGATGTGCGCGAAGGAGGTGTAGAAATTTGTCCGCTTCGACAGTGCGTGGGTGTAGCCTAGCGCCCACTGGTCGGCATCTGCATTGAGCCCGGTGCGGTCATCCTTGCGGATGAAGGAGGCGAGGATCTCGCCCGGGCCGACGGGAACGGTGACACCCAACATGTAATCGCGATTCTCGGCGGCCCCGGTGCCCTGGTTCACACCAACGCCCAGGCTTGCGGCCGCCGCTCCAAAATCGAATTTGCCGCCCAGCAGGGTGTTGCGCGCATGATCCGTTCCGATGGAGTTTTCGACCCTATGGTGCGCGACCTTCAGCATCAGCGGGCCTCTTGCATAGTTGACCGAGGCGCCGAGCTGCCGGTTCGACGCGCTGTCACCCGGAACCTCACCCAGCCCGTAGGCGAGTTCCCCAGTGAGGCCGCGCCACCGCGGCGTTGCATACTTGATCGTGTTGTCGGATCGGTCGACGGTGGACATCAGGTTGGTCGAGCTGCCGGCCAGGCCGGTGGCAAACGGATCGATTTCGTCGAGCGCGAGATAGTGCGGCGTGTATTGCCGGCCAAGCATGACGTCGCCCCAGCGGCCGCTCAAGCCGACCCACGACTGGCGGCCGAACAGCCGGTTGCCCTGGGCCAGGGTTCCGGTGTCCGTGTTGAAGCCCGATTCCAGCAGAAACTTCGCCGACAGGCCGCCGCCCAAGTCTTCCACGCCCTTGAATCCGAGCCGCGAGCCCGACTGGACGCCGCTGGTCAGCTTGGTCACATTGCCTGCTGCACCGCCGCGCTCATAGACCAGGCCGGCATCGACGATGCCATAGATCGTCAGCGACGTCTGGGCAGAAGCATTGCCGAGCACGGTGAGGAACGCACCGATTGTCCCAATGACAAGAGATGGCCGTTTCATGTTGGCTCCCAATCAGAAACTGTTTCCGAGTGACCCTCCACGCTTTCAGCATAGGCGATGGACGGCGGGACGGGAGGAATTGAGGCGGCATTGCAACACCGGAAACCGGAATCTGTCGCTTTTCAGCCAACATGACGTTTTTGCCACATTCCCCGAGGCGCGGGCATGCGTCTGCCGTGCAGTAGTTTGCGCTTGCACAGTCACTTGGGCCGCCGTGTGGAAAATACTGAAACCAGGTGGACGACACCATGGCAAACCGCGAAGATCTGCTGATCATCCGCGCCGCCCGGGCAGGCGAGGCAACGGCGCAGTTGAAACTGGGAAAACGATATCTGTTCGGCGGCGCAGGGCTGCCGAAAAGCTTGCCGACGGCGCTCTATTGGTTGGATCGTGCAGCGCAGCAGGACGAGCAGGACGCATGGATGCTGATCGGCCGCCATGTGCCCTTCGAAACCGTGCAGCAGTCGGTCCATCCCGGGAAATTGTACGTCTGGTATGAGCGTGCTTTCGAAGCCGGCGTCGCGCAGGCCGGCCTGGTGCTGGCCAAGCTGGTGCTTGGCCAGGTGGCGGGCGCGGTCAGCGAGTCCATGCGCAGCAAGGCGCTGCGCGCGTTGCAGGCGGCGGCCCAGGCGGGAATCGCCGAGGCGCAGTGGATGCTTGCGCAATCCATCGGCCATTCCGAAGGGGATTCACGCACACCCTGGCCCGGGACGACCGATGCGGAGCAGACCGACAACGAGGCAATGCTCGAATGGGCGACCCGCGCCGCCCGCAGCGGCGTGACCGACGCCCAGTTCGCCATGGCCGATCATGCATGGGCCAGGGACGACCTGACGGGTTTCCTGCAATGGGCCTTGCCTCTGGCGCGTGGGATCACGGAAGCCCGGATGCATCCCCCTGACGCCAGCGCAAGGGAAAGCAGCCTGGTGCTGCGCACTGCGCACGCCTTGTCGGCTTGTGACAAATTCGATGCCGGCGAAGTCGCCCGGATGCTTGAATGGGCCGCGGAAACTGGGAGCTGCGACGCCCAGTATTCGCTCGGATTATGGCTGGCGCACATGGACGCCGACGGCAAGCGGCTGTCGCATATTCCCGGCCCGGCCAACTACAAGCGTGCCCTGCGCTGGCTGACATCGGCGGCAGAGCAGGGGCTGGCCGCAGCCTGGTACGCACTGTCGAGGATTTACCTGAAAACGGAACACGCGAATCGCAATCCCGCAGAAGGGCAGCGTTGCCTCGAGAAGGCGGCGCAAGCCGGTCATGGCATGGCGCAGCTGGAGATCGGCGTGGCATTCTGGCGGGCGCGGCGCGACGACAAGTCGAACGACGTGCGTGCCGCGGCCTGGCTGCTGAAGGCACGGTCTCAGGGCGTTGCAGAGGCCTCATGCCTACTGGATAAGATCACCGCGCGCTCAACAACGGCGGAATGGGCTGCATCGGTACTGGCGCATTTGCCGCGCGATGCGCTTGCGCGGTATCCCTTGCTCGTTGCCCGCCTCGAACTTGCGGCGCGCTTCGGGCTATCCCGTGCCGAGGCCTTGTTGATCGATCCGGTGGAGGCGGACTGCGAGCACTGCCTTGTTGTGGATGTCTGTGCACAGCACCCGCACAGCAAGCGCCGCCTGGTGCTGGTGCAGACGGCTGAAGAACGGAAGTTGCTGGATCGCGTCAGCGCGGTGTTCGAGCGCTTGGACCGCGGGCCGGAGGGGCCGGAGGGGAATTATCGCCAGCGCCTCTATCGGCTGAAGACGCTGGCTGCTCCGGATTAAATATCGATTTCGCCTTCGAAGACGCTCACGGCCGGCCCGGTCAGCATCACCGGCGTGCCGTTGCCGGCCCACGCGATCGACAACTCGCCGCCGAGCGTGGACACCTTGACAGGCGAATCGAGCAGGCCGCGCCGGATGCCGGCCACGACCGCCGCGCAGGCGCCCGTGCCGCAAGCCAGCGTTTCGCCGGCGCCGCGTTCGAACACGCGCAGCTTGATCGACTGGCGATCGACGATCTGCATGAAGCCTGCGTTGACGCGTCTTGGAAAGCGCGCATGGTTTTCGATCACCGGGCCGTCCAGGTGGACAGATGCGGTCTGCACCGCGTCGACGACTTGCACCGCATGCGGGTTGCCCATCGAAACCAGGGAGACCCAGGTGGTCCTGCCATTGATCTCCAGCGGCCAAAGCGTATCGACGCCCTCGCTCTTTCCAGTCAGACCGGAAGCGTCGAACGGCACGCGCTCCGGTTCGAGGATGGGCGCACCCATGTCGACCGTGATGCGGCCGTCGGCTTCCAGTTTGGGCTCGATGATGCCGGCCATGGTCTCGACGCGGATCGCGCGCTTGTCGGTCAGGTGCTTGTCGGTAACGAACTTGACGAAGGCGCGGGCACCGTTGCCGCACTGTTCGACTTCGCCGCCGTCGGCGTTATAGATGCGGTATCGGAAGTCGACGCCGTTCGCGCGCGGCTTCTCCACGACCAGCATCTGGTCGGCTCCGACGCCAAAGCGGCGGTCGGCCAGCTGCTTCCATTGCTCGGGCGTGAAATCGACTTGCTGGTTGATTGCGTCGATCACGACGAAATCATTGCCAGCGCCATGCATTTTGGTGAATTTGAGTTTCATGCCGACGATTATAGACCGGCCGCTTCAGGCCGGGTTTTTGGTATAGAGGTTGGGCTCGCCGGCCGGCCGGGTCTTGAAGCGCTTGTGCGCCCAGAAGTACTCGGCGGGAGCTTCCAGCACGCGCTCCTCGATGAAGGCGTTCATGCGGCGCGTGGCAGCCACGATGTCGCCACCGGGATAGTCGTCCCACGACGGGTAGAACCTGATCTTCCAGCCTTGGTACCCTGGCAGGTAGGTCGCGATCACCGGGATCACTTTTGCTTTCGTTGCCGCGGCAATGCGCGCAGGTGCCGTGAGCGTGGCCGCCGGGATGCCGAAAAAGGGGACGAACTCGGAATCCTTTTCGCCGAAATCCATATCCGGCAGCATGAAGAAAGGCAGCCCCTCGCGCATCGCGCGGATGATCGGCTTGACGCCTTCGCCGCGCGAAAAGATCCGCACCGGGCGGAAGCGGGAGCGTCCCTTGCGCAGGGCTTCGTCGAAGACCTTGTTCTGCTGCTGCGTATAGATGGAGCAGGCGGAGGTCTCCATCGCAACCGCCACGCCGGCTACGTCGAGCGAGACGAAATGCGGGCACAGCAGGATTGTCGGGCTGGACTTCATCGTATCGAGCGGCATGGCAGGCTCGACCCGGATCAGGCGGCGCAAGCGGGATTCCGGCGCCCACCACAGGAGGCCGCGTTCCAGCACGCTCCGGGCGTAGGCCTGGAAATGCGCCTTTGCGATGCGCTTGCGCTCATCTTCAGACAGCTGGGGCAGGCAGAGTCGCAGGTTGGTCAGGGCGATGCGGCGCCGCGATCCCACGAGATGAAACAGCAGTGAACCGATCGCCTCCCCGATGCGCGCCAGCATGGGAAGGGGCAGCCAGTGCAGCAGCCACATTACGCCAAGAAGTACTCTCATTTGGGCAGTCTCATTTTTCGCCCTCTCCCCGGGACGTGGTTGCGTCAGGCCCGTCGACATCGTCGGGCACCTTGTAGCGGTTGTAGCTCCAGAAGTATTGCGCCGGGCATCGCGCGATCAATTCTTCCATGCCGGCATTGATGGCGCGCGCCTGTTCGGCGGGCGATCCCGCCAGTTCACGGCCGAAGGGGATGAAGCGCACCATATAACCCTTGCCCTTGGGCAAGCGTTCGGCGTAGGAAAGGATGATCGTAGCGCCGGTCATTTGCTGCAGCTTGGCGGGCAAGGTCATCGTATAGGCCGGCTTGCCGAAAAACTCTGCCCAAACGCCTTCGCCCTCCTGCGGCACCTGGTCGGGCAGGATCCCGATAGGTTCCCCCTGCTTGAGCTTCTTGAGAAGGGTACGCACGCCAGATAGGTTGGCGGGCGCCAGTCCGAGCGAGTTACGTGCACGGGCATCTTCGACCAGCGGCTTGAGCGCCGACTTCTTTGGGGGGCGGTACATCACGGTCAGCGGCGTGCGGGTTGCAACCGTCTGCGCCAGGATCTCGAAGCATCCGAGGTGGGGGGTCAGGAAGATGATGCCGCGCTTCGTGTCGAGCGCAGCTTGCACCGCGTCCCAGCTCTCGACATGCGCCGTCTTCAACACTCGTTCCTCACGGGCACACCAGACAAAGGGCAATTCCATGATGTTCTTGCCCGCTTCTGCGATGGCTGCCGGAAGCCGGTCTGCGTAGCCGGCCAGCGTGATATTGTCTTTCAGTCTACGCCGATAGGACGGCGATGCCAGATAGACGATCCAGCCCAGTATCGTGCCCAAACCGTGGAGAACCGACAGCGGCAAGCCGGACAGCAGTCGGAAAAATCTGACTAGCATCAAATTTGCGGAGGGAAATGTTGAGAAACTTTTGAAGACGCGTAAAATAACATATCGTTGAATCCGCCGAGTTAACAGACAACTTGCGAGGCGGAATACAAATATCGCTAAAGCGTCGCAGGCTCGCAATGTTGGCCGCGACATGGTCAATTTCAATTTAGGAGCCTGCGATGGCAAATGAATATCTCTTTACTTCGGAGTCCGTCTCCGAAGGTCACCCTGACAAAGTCGCCGATCAGATTTCCGATTCGATCCTGGATGCCATCCTGGCGCAGGACCCGAAGGCGCGCGTAGCGGCTGAAACCCTCTGCAACACCGGCTTGGTTGTCCTGGCCGGCGAAATCACCACGACCGCCAACGTCGACTATATCCACGTCGCCCGCGATACCATCAAGCGCATCGGTTACGACAATGCCGACTACGGCATCGACTACAAGAGCTGCGCGGTGCTGGTCGCGTACGACAAGCAGTCCCCGGACATCGCCCAGGGCGTCGACGAAGGCAAGGGCCTCGACCTCGACCAGGGCGCGGGCGACCAGGGCCTGATGTTCGGCTATGCCTGCGACGAAACGCCGGAACTGATGCCGGCTGCAATCTACTACTCGCACCGCATTGTCGAGCGCCAGTCGCAACTGCGCAAGGACGGCCGGCTGCCGTGGCTGCGCCCGGATGCAAAGTCGCAGGTCACGCTGAAGTACGTCGACGGCGTGCCGGTCGCGATCGACACCGTGGTGCTGTCCACCCAGCACAGCCCGGAGATGGAGCACAAGGCGATCGAAGAGGCCGCGATCGAGGAAATCATCAAGCCGGTGGTGCCGAAGGAGTGGCTGAAAAACACCCGTTACCTGATCAACCCGACCGGCCGCTTCGTCATCGGCGGCCCGCAGGGCGACTGCGGCCTGACCGGCCGCAAGATCATCGTCGATACCTACGGCGGCGCAGCCCCGCACGGCGGCGGCGCGTTCTCCGGCAAGGACCCGTCCAAGGTCGACCGTTCGGCGGCCTATGCAGGCCGTTACGTCGCGAAGAACATCGTCGCGGCCGGTCTGGCCAAGCGTTGCCAGATCCAGGTCTCCTACGCAATCGGTATTGCCAAACCGACCTCGATCATGGTCACCACCTTCGGTACCGGCAAGATCAGCGACGAAAAGCTGGCCATCCTGGTGCACGAGCTGTTCGACCTGCGTCCGAAGGGCATCGTGCAGATGCTCGACCTGCTGCGCCCGATCTACTCGAAGACCGCCGCCTACGGCCATTTCGGCCGTGAAGAGCCGGAATTCTCGTGGGAGCGCACCGACAAGGCTCAGGCGCTGCGTGCTGCGGCTGGGCTGTAAGGCCCGGCGTTCGCGATAGCGAACCCTGGATTTTGGGGCGGAGTTCATATCCGCGCCGCGGATGTGAACGTAGACCACAAGGCAGCAGCGCTGCGCGCCGCTGCCGGACTGTAGTGACTGTAGTAATACTGCTACGTGCAGTGGCGGAAAGAGCCTGATTGCAGTAAGTTCTCGGGCAGGCTCGAAAGATTGGATGAAGTTATTGTGCGATTGATCCGCAACGTCACTGCACTGCTTGCCGCGGCGGCATGCGCTCCTGCGCTTGCTGCTCCGGCAACTGCTGCCCAGCAGACCGAATGGTGCAAGCGGCTGACACCGCGACTCCCCGGCGTGAATGTCGCAACCTGCCAGAAAAGCGGGCTGCAGCCCACAGGCGCGTCGTCACGCAACGGTTTTCCCATCCTGATGCGTTCGATTCCAGCAGCGAAGACGGGTAAACAGGGTGAGCCTGTGCGCGTCCTCCTGTTGGGAGGCATCCATGGCGATGAGTTGACCGCGGCGGCTATCGTGTTCCAATGGATGCAGTGGTTACAGACGCCGGCGGCACAATCTTTTCACTGGCGCGTCGCGCCGGTCGTCAATCCTGACGGTCTGCTGGCGGCCAAGCCGCAGCGTGTGAACGCCAACGGCGTTGACCTGAACCGCAATTTCCCGACACCTGGATGGGAGCAGGATGCAAAGAGCTACTGGACCAAGACCACCGGTAGCGACCCTCGCCGGTTCCCCGGGCAGTCCCCGCTATCCGAGCCGGAAAGCCGCTGGCTCAATGCGGAAATGGAGCGTTTCAGGCCGCATGTGATCATTTCAGTACATGCGCCTTTCGGCGTGCTGGATTTCGACGGTCCTGCCAAGCCGCCGCGTCGATTCGGACGTCTGTATTACAGCCGCGTCGGCGTCTATCCTGGCTCGCTCGGCAACTACGGCGGTATGCACAAGAATGTCCCAGTGATCACCATCGAACTGCCAAATGCGCTTTCCATGCCGCCCAAGGATGAGGTTCAGCGCATCTGGAAGGACATGCTGGCATGGATCGAACGCAGCGTCCCGGCCGGGAAGGCCTCGCCAATCCAGCGCACGTCCAGCAAGGCACTGGTCGATCATTGAGCTATGTCGAATTTTTCGCATCTTCCTGGGTTATAATTTCCGGCTCCAAGGAGCGTTGCAGCACGGTTTTTCCATAACCGTGTCAGGCTTGGATGTCTTTTTCGCAACGGCGCTCACGTTACTTTTTTCTCTATTTTTAGAAAGGAGGGCGTGATGAGCGCCGTTATTTCGAACACCAATTCCCAACAGGACTTTTTCGTCGCCGATCTCAGCCTGGCCGATTGGGGCCGCAAGGAGATCAAGATTGCCGAAACGGAAATGCCCGGCCTGATGGCCATCCGTGAGGAATTTGCCGCTTCCCAGCCGCTCAAGGGCGCGCGCATCACCGGCTCCCTGCACATGACCATCCAGACCGCGGTGCTGATCCAGACGCTGGAAGCGCTGGGCGCCAAGGTCCGCTGGGCATCCTGCAACATCTACTCCACGCAAGATCATGCGGCCGCCGCGATCGCCGCCAACGGCACCCCGGTATTCGCATTCAAGGGCGAATCGCTGGATGAGTACTGGGACTTCACTCACCGCATCTTCGAATGGACGGACGGCGGTTATTCCAACATGATCCTCGACGACGGCGGCGATGCGACCCTGCTGCTGCATCTGGGTACCCGCGCCGAGAAGGATCCGAGCGTGCTGGCCAACCCGGACTCCGATGAAGCCGTCTGCCTGTTCAACTCGATCAAGAAGAAGCTGGCCGAGTCGCCAAACTGGTACTCGACCCGCCTCGCGCAGATCAAGGGCGTGACTGAAGAGACCACCACCGGCGTACACCGCCTGTACCAGATGCACAAGGAAGGCAAGCTGGCCTTCCCGGCAATCAACGTCAACGACTCTGTCACCAAGTCCAAGTTCGACAACCTCTACGGCTGTCGCGAATCGCTGGTGGACGGCATCAAGCGCGCGACCGACGTCATGGTCGCCGGCAAGATCGCAGTCGTGTGCGGCTACGGCGACGTGGGCAAAGGCTCGGCCCAGGCACTGCGCGCCCTGTCCGCGCAAGTGTGGGTCACCGAGATCGATCCGATCTGCGCGCTGCAGGCCGCAATGGAAGGCTATCGTGTCGTCACCATGGAATATGCTGCCGAGCACGGCGACATCTTCGTTACCGCAACCGGTAACTACCATGTGATCACGCATGAGCACATGAAGAAGATGAAAGACCAGGCGATCGTCTGCAACATCGGCCACTTCGACAACGAAATCGAAGTCGCCGCATTGCGCCAGTACACTTGGGAGAACATCAAGCCGCAGGTCGACCACGTCATTTTCCCGAACGGCAAGCGCATCATCCTGCTGGCCGAAGGCCGCCTGGTGAACCTCGGTTGCGGCACCGGCCATCCGTCCTATGTAATGAGCTCCTCCTTCGCCAACCAGACCATTGCGCAGATCGAGCTGTACACCAACACCGCCGCATATCCGGTCGGCGTGTACACGCTGCCCAAGCATCTGGACGAGAAGGTCGCGCGCCTGCAACTCAAGAAGCTGAACGCGCAGCTCACCGAATTGACGGCCGAGCAGGCTGCCTACATCGGCGTGAAGAAGGAAGGCCCGTACAAGGCCGACCACTATCGTTACTAAGACGGCACGGCTTCCGCGTATGCGGAGGCCGCGTCCCCACGAAGCAAGCTTGCAGGACCGGCTTCCGGTCCTGCGCCAAGGAAGGTTTGTCCAGGGAGGATAACCATGCGCCTGCTTGTTACCTGGCTGATCAACGCGGCTGCGCTCTTTGCACTGCCATACCTGATGCAGTCCGTCCGCGTCGAGAGCTTCGGGACAGCATTGATCGCGGCGCTGGTGTTGGGCCTGGTCAATGTGCTGATCCGCCCGGTCCTGGTGCTGCTGACCTTGCCGGTCACGGTGCTGACGCTCGGGCTGTTCATCTTCGTCATCAACGGACTGTTGTTCTGGCTGGTCGCCAATTTTGTCGGCGGCTTCCAGGTGGCGGGCTTCTGGTCGGCGATGATTGCAGCGATCCTCTACAGCCTGATTTCGTGGGCCTTGTCTGCCTTGATACTCAAGTAATCATGACCCAGAAAAATTTCAGTATCGAGTTTTTCCCGCCGAAGACACCGGAGGGCGTGGAAAAACTGCGCGCGACACGCGCGAAACTGGCCGAGCTCAAGCCGAAGTATTTTTCGGTGACCTTCGGCGCCGGCGGCTCGACGCAAAAGGGCACGCTTGAGACCGTCCTCGAGATCAAGCGTGAAGGACTGGATGCAGCACCGCACCTGTCCTGCATCGGCGGCACGCGCGAGAGCATCGGCGATATCCTCGACGAGTACAAATCGAACGGCATCCGCCGTGTGGTGGCACTGCGCGGCGACCTGCCGAGCGGCTATGGCGCGTCGGGCGAGTTCCGTTATGCGAACGAGCTGGTGGAATTCATCCGCGCCGAAACAGGCGACTGGTTCCATATCGAAGTCGCCGCCTATCCGGAAATGCATCCGCAGGCGAAGTCGCCTCAGGACGACCTGCAGAACTTCGTGCGCAAGGTGAAGGCTGGTGCCAATGCGGCGATCACGCAGTACTTCTACAACGCGGATGCCTATTTTCGCTTTGTCGATGAAGCCCGCAAGGCAGGCGTCAATGTGCCCATCGTGGCCGGCATCATGCCGATTACGAATTACTCGCAGCTGATGCGCTTCTCCGACATGTGCGGCGCAGAGATTCCGCGCTGGATCCGCCTGAAACTGGCGAGCTACGGGGATGACACGGAGTCAATCAAGGCATTTGGCCTGGATGTGGTGACCGGCTTGTGCGAGCGCCTGCTGGCCGGCGGCGTGCCGGGCATGCATTTTTACACTCTGAACCAGGCGGCAGCCACGACCGCTCTCTGGAAGCGGCTGAACCTCTCCGCCGGCTGATGGAATGGCAAGGAACGCCCGCTCCAGCAGCGGCGTTCCTCTTGCCTTCTCAGGCAGGCAATGTTTCCGTGATAACGAAATCCAGTGCTACGTCATGCGCGTCGGCCTCGAAGCGTGCGCGTGAGCAGTCATAAGCGATTCCCACCGTTGCCGGCCGCCCGGTGCATGCCAGGGTACGATCATAGAATCCGCCACCATACCCCAGGCGAAAGCGCTGTTCATTGAATCCCACGCAGGGTATGAGCAAGGCTTCCGGCCGCACTTCAATACCGGAGGCGGGAATCGCTACGCCGAATGAATCCTTTGTCATCGCATCGCCCGGCTTCCATTCGATGAAGCGCAGCGGTGCATTCTTGTCCACCACGACGGGTAGCGCAAGCCGTACGCGGCGAGCGGAAAGATCTGCATAACAGTTTCGCAAATCCGGCTCGCTCCTGATCGGCCAATACGCTCCCAGTACGCTGACTGGATGCGCATCGCACCACGCGAGGACATGCCGCGCGATGGCGGCATTCTTGGCCAGGCGAACTTCAGGAGGAATCGCCTGTCTGTTCGCAAGCAGCTCGCGCCGCAGGAGGGCTTTTTGTGCGGTATTTTCCGGCATAGTGTCGAGACGAAATTCTTGTTTCCGCATGCTATGCTACAAGACGTAGATTCAGTGTAATGAAGGTCTTATAGATGTTTCAAATAAAACGGATTGCAGCTATTGCACTTGCTGCCACTACGGTGCTGTTCGCACCTGCAGCATTGGCAAAGAAGCCTGCTGCCTTTGCCAGCGATGACGAAGTCTTCCTGGCACTGCGCGATGCATCGCGCAACGGCGATGCGCCCCGCGCGGCAGAACTGGCGTCCCGCCTTGGCAATTATGCCATTCCCTCCTATGTCGATTACTTCCGCCTGCGGCCGCGCATCCAGATGGCGGGCGAGCAGGAAATCCGCGATTACCTCGCCCGTTACGACGGCAGCGCGATCGCCGACCGCCTGCGCAACGACTGGCTGCTGGAACTCGGCAAGGCGCGTAACTGGACGCTGTTCGACGAGCAGTATCCGCAGTTCGTGCTCAACGACGACAACCAGGTCAAGTGCTATGCGCTGATGTCCAGGGCGCTCAAGGGCCAGAACGTGGCCGACGATGCACGCGTCGTGCTGGTCAACACGCAGAATTACGGCGAGGGCTGCGCGGCGCTGATCACGACCCTCGTGCAGACCAACCAGTTCACGACGGATGATGTGTGGGCCCATGTCCGCATGATTGCGGAATCGGGTTTTGCCCATACGCTCAGGCGCATCGCACCGGTCACCGAGGCGAGCGAGACCGCGCTGGTGCAGGCCTACGAGAAGCCGGATGCGGTACTTGCGCGCGGTCCGGGCAACAACCGCGCCTCGCACGAACTGTTCATCGTCGCGCTCGGCCGCAGCGCAAAGAGCGACCCTACCCGAGCCGTCAGCGCTCTGGTCAGGGCAGCGGAACAGTTGAGCGAACGCGAGCGTGAGCAGGCTTGGGCGCAGATTGCGCTACAGTCCTCCATGAAGCTCGCGCCCGACGCGATCGTCTACTGGCATCGCACCAACGGCGCACCGTTGTCGCCGGACGGCTACCAGTGGAAGGCGCGTGCCGCGCTGCGCGCGGGCGAGTGGAAGCTGGTGAAATCGACCATCGAAGCCATGCCCGCATCGCTCCGTAACGACCCGGCATGGATTTACTGGATGGGCCGTGCCCAGCGTGCCGAAGGCAACCAGGAAGCGGCAACGAAGCTGTTCAGCTCGATCGCCGACCAGACCCATTTCTACGGCCAGCTTGCCTTGGAGGAATTGGACCGCAAGGTCACCATTCCGCAAAAGGCGAAGCCAGTCACGCAGGAAGAGCTGGCACCGATGGTGGAGAACGCCGGCTTCAAGCGTGCGCTGAAATTCTTCGACCTGAACATGCGCTTCGAGGGCTATCGCGAGTGGAACTGGGAGCTGCGCAAGATGAACGAGCGCCAGCACCTCGCCGCCGCCGAATACGCGCGCCAGAAGAATGTGCTGGACCGGATGGTGAACACCTCCGACCGCACCAAGTCGGAGTTCGATTTCTCCCAGCGCTTCCCGACGCCATTCAAGGATGTGATGGTGGCGGCGACCGAAAGGCTCAGCCTTGACATGGCCTGGGTGTACGGGCTGATCCGGCAGGAGTCTCGCTTCATCATGAATGCACGCTCGCACGTCGGCGCATCCGGCCTGATGCAGCTGATGCCGGCCACCGCGCAGTTCGTCGCGCGCAAGATCGGCATGGGCAACTTCTCGCAGAGCCAGGTCAACGATATCGGCACCAACATCACGCTCGGCACCAATTACCTGAACATGGTGCTGCATGACCTCGAGGGATCGCAGGCGCTGGCGACCGCAGCCTACAACGCCGGCCCGGGCCGCCCGCGCGCATGGCGCTCCACGCTCACGCGCGCGGTCGAAGGCGCAATCTTTGCCGAGTCGATCCCGTTCTCCGAGACGCGCGACTATGTGAAGAAAGTGTTGTCCAACGCAACGTACTACGCTGCCCTGTTCGAGGACAAGCCGCAATCGCTGAAGGCGCGCCTGGGAACGGTCGCACCGAAAGGATTCGCGCCCAGCGACCTGCCTTGACCGGTACGAATCCCCCTCGCTTGATTGCAAAGCCACATCCCCGGATGTGGCTTTGTTGTTTTCAGCGGCTGCGATTGACTGAAATCCTGCTTTCAGGAAATTTCACGCGGGAGGCCAGGGGATGCGTTGAAGATGACTGGCTGCTGGAGTAAAAAGAATCTTGGAGGAGTATGCTCCATCATTCATCTGACCAGGAGGCAACATGGCATACCGCAATGTTTTGGTCATCGGCGGGACAGGATTCATCGGCAGCCACATCATTGCCAAGCTGGTGGATGCAGACTGCCGGGTGACTGTGCCGACACGCCGCGAGACGCACGCGACCCATCTGCTACTGTTACCGGACGTGGAACAAGTTGTCGAGGCAAACGTGCATGACGATACCGCGCTGGACAGCCTGATGCATGGCCAGGATGCGGTGATCAACCTCGTCGGCATCCTGCATGGCAAGGCCGGTCCGGCGGGTAGCCGCTACGGCAAGGAATTTTCCAAAGCGCACGTCGAATTGCCCAGGCGGATCGCCGAGGCATGTGCCAGGAACGGAATCAAGCGCCTCCTGCACATGAGTGCACTCGGTGCATCGCAGGATGCGCCTTCAATGTACCTGCGCTCCAAGGCGGACGGCGAGGCCGCTGCAATGTCCCGTCCGGAAGTGGCTACCACGATCTTCCGGCCGTCGGTCGTCTTCGGCGACAATGATCGATTCCTGAACCTGTTCGCTTCCCTGCAGCGGGTGCTGCCGTTCATGCTGTTGGCGGGCGCCGACGCGAAATTCCAGCCCGTCTATGTCGAGGACGTTGCCCGCGCTTTCGTCATCGCCTTGCAGGACAGGCGGGCGCCCGGCAAGACCTATGAACTGGCCGGGCCGAAGATCTACACCCTGCGCGAGCTGGTCAAGCTCGCCGGCGAGTATTCCGGCCATCGCCGTCCGGTGTTCGGCGTGCCCGACGCCTTCGCCCGGGTGCAGGCCTTCTTCATGGAGCATCTGCCCGGCGGCCCCTTGATGACCCGGGATAACCTCGACTCGATGAAGATGGACAACATCCGGCATAGCGCGCTGGCGGACGAACTAGGCATACGCTGGACGTCCCTCGAAGCCATCGCGCCGCACTATCTGCGGGGCCGGACGCATTACGGGGCTGCGGCTGCCTGAGCCGTTCGCTTCAACCGCCAAGCGCCGTGTGGCTTTGCCGGTTTGGCAAAGTCGCCCAAAAGCTTTATCCTCGAATCCCGCGCAGCAGCGCGGGCCGCGCGTATCTTCTTGTGCGGCAGAAAGCGCCCGGGGAACCTCTGCGGGAAAAACAACGACCAACGGACTGCAAGCATGCAAAGCACTGAACTCGACCCGACCCTTTCGCAAACCCTGAATGCCGCAGAAAAGGCCGGCCTGAAACTCGTCATCGGCAATAAAAACTATTCCTCCTGGTCCATGCGGCCGTGGGTGGCGATGATGGCTTTCGGGATCCCGTTCGAGGAAGTGCGCGTGTCGCTGGGCAAACCGGAGACCTCGTCGATGATCGCGCAGCATTCTTCCGCCGGGAAGGTGCCTGTGCTGGTTGCGGGCCAGACCACGGTCTGGGACTCGCTGGCGATTTGCGAGTACCTCGCCGAACAGTTCCCCGACAAGTGCCTGTGGCCGCACGACGTCGAGGCGCGCGCTATCGCGCGCTCGATCTGCGCCGAAATGCACTCCGGCTTTACCGGCCTGCGCACGGCCATGTTCATGAACATCCGCGCCAGCTTCCCCGGCAAGGGACGCACGCCGGAAGCGCAGGCCGACGTCGCCCGCATCTGCGAGATCTGGGAAGACTGCTTGGCGCGCTCCGGGCTGCACCAGTTCTTGTTTGGCGATTTCTCGATTGCGGATGCCTTCTACGCACCGGTCGTGATGCGCTTCCGCACCTACGCCGTGTGGCTGCCGCCGGTTTTACAGGCCTATGTCGACCGTGTCGCCGCGCACCCGGCTGTTGCGCAGTGGATCAATGAAGCCGTCAAGGAAACCGAACAGCTGGAGAAGTACGAAAGCTATCCCGACTGACATGAAGACCTACGTTGTCGGCGGCGCGGTCCGCGACGCCTTGCTTGGCCTGCCGGTGCAGGACCACGACCATGTGGTGGTCGGGGCCACGCCGGACGAGATGCTGGCGCGTGGCTTCCGGCCGGTGGGCAAGGACTTCCCGGTCTTCCTCCATCCGAAGACCAATGAAGAATACGCGCTGGCCCGTACCGAGCGGAAGACCGCACCCGGCTACAAGGGCTTCGTTTTCCATGCCGAGTCCGACGTCACTCTGGAGCAGGATCTTATCCGGCGGGACCTGACCATTAATGCGATGGCGCAGGCCGAGGATGGCAGCATTGTCGATCCCTTCTGCGGACAGCGCGACCTGCAGGCGCGGGTGTTCCGGCACGTGTCGGAGGCCTTCTCGGAAGATCCGGTGCGCATCCTGCGCGTTGCGCGTTTCGCCGCACGCTTCACCGAATTCAGCGTGGCACCCGAAACCAATGCATTGATGCGCAAGATGGTCGAGGCGGGAGAGGTCGATGCGCTCGTTCCCGAGCGCGTCTGGCAGGAGCTGTCGCGCGGGTTGATGGAAACGAAGCCGTCGCGCATGTTCGAGGTCTTGCGCAACTGCGGGGCGCTGGCGCGCATCCTGCCGGAGCTCGATGCGCTGTGGGGCGTGCCGCAACCGGAGAAGCATCACCCGGAAATCGACACCGGCGTACATGTGATGATGGTCGTCGATTACGCCGCCGGCCGCGGATTCGACTTGCCCATCCGTTGCGCCGCGCTGATGCACGACCTCGGTAAGGGCGTCACACCGCCGGAGGCGTGGCCGAAGCATCACAGGCACGAGGCGCACAGCGTTCGCCTGGTGGAACAGGTGTGCAAGCGCCTGAAGATTCCCAACGACTGCCGCGACCTTGCCGTGATGACCGCGCGCGAGCATGGCAATGTCGCTCGCGCCTTCGAGCTGCGTCCCGACACCATCGTCAAGCTGCTGGAACGCTGCGACGGCTTCCGCAAGCCGCAGCGCTTTCGCGACATGCTGCAGGCGTCCGAATGCGACCATCGCGGACGCGCCGGCTTCCAGGGCCAGCCGTTTCCGCAGCGGCCTTACCTGGAAGAGGCGCTGGCTGCTGCGCTCGCCGTGAATGCCGGCGAAGTGGCAAAGCAACACGCCGACCAGCCGAAACGCATCCCCGAAGCGGTGCACGCTGCCCGGGTGGCAGCTGTCACCGATATTGTTAATAGGGCAAGGGAGAGAGAATAAACATTCTGGCAGTGTTGTAAACCGTCAGGATGTGTTGCTTTACTGAAACTCTATTCGCAGGAATCTTGCTATCCTTTAAGGGTGGCATCTCCTACTTCCCTCCGCGTCCGCATTTGGTGGCGTTCCCTACCGTCAACGGCACATTTGCTGGCTGTTGCGCTGGCCTGTTGTCTTGCCGCCGAAAGTAAGGCCCAGCCGGTTGCCGGCCGCAAGCAGGGACTCGACGAGCCTATCCGTCCCCTGCCTGAACGCGTCGATGCCGATCCGGCCAAGGTCGCGCTGGGCAAACGCCTCTTCTTCGACACACGCTTCTCGCGCGACAACAAGGTCAGCTGTGCAAGCTGCCACGACTTCGCCAAGGGCGGGGCCGACGGCCGTGCCCGCTCCTCCGGGGTGGATGGCCGCACCAGCCCGATCAATTCCCCGACTGTCTTCAACACTGGTTTCAATTTCCGCCAGCTCTGGACCGGCAAGGCGGAATCGCTGGAAGACCAGGTCGACATGGCGATTGCCAATCCCAAGGTCTTTGATTCGACCTGGGATGGCATCCTCGCCAAGCTCGGCCGGGACGCCGCGCTGGCCCGCGAATTCAGGAGCGCCTATCCCGACGGGCTGACCCGCCGCAATGTCACCGATGCGCTAGTGACCTTCGAGCGCTCGCTGGTGACGCCGTCGCGCTTCGATGCCTACCTGCGCGGCGATGCCGGCGCGATCTCGGCCGAAGAGAAGCTCGGCTATGCCCGGTTCAAGAGCTACGGCTGCATCGCCTGCCACCAGGGCGTCAATGTCGGCGGCAACATGTTCCAGATGTTCGGCGTCATGCGGCCTTACTTCGGCAAGGACATCGCGGAGCAGGAGATGGACCTCGGGCGCTACCTGGTCACGCGCAATGAGAGTGACAGGTACGTGTTCAAGGTACCCAGCCTGCGCAATGTCGCGCTGACCGCGCCCTACTTCCACAACGGGTCCGCGCGCACGCTCGAGGAGGCGGTCGACGTGATGATCAAGTACCAGCTCGGCCGCACTGCGCCGCCGGAGGACAAGGCCCTTATCGTCAAGTTTCTCCATACCCTGACAGGCACCGTGCCGGCGCACGCGTTACAGGGAGCGGCGAAATGAAACCGCCGCGCGTGACGCTGCTTGGCCTGGGCTTCGCAGTGCTGCTGGCGATCTCGGGCTACCTGTACTACCAGACCCAGGCGATCAACGTCGACGTTCAGAATCAGCTCGTGCCCGCCTTGCGCGAGCTGAAGCAGCTCGACGCCGAGTGGAACACGAACATCCTGAAGGCACGCGTGGGGCTGCTCAACAACTATGATCCGGTCACGACGCCGCTGCCGCATGTGCGCCAACTGCGCGAGCGCCTGATCCGGGGCGTGAAGATGGCGCATGGCGGCGCGCTGGAAGAAGCCCTGTACGGCATGGAAATGGCCTTCGTCGAGAAGGAGGAACTGGTCGAGCAGTTCAAGTCGCAGAATGCGGTGCTGCGGAACTCGCTGCGCTACTTCCCGACCGCCGTCGAAGAATTCAAGGCATTACTGAAGGAGTATCGGCCCGGGAACGCGCTCCAGCCGGGCAGGACGGAAGCTGCTGCGGCGGCGGCAGACCGGCTGCTGACCGATATCCTCCGCTTCAACCTTATTCCGGAGAGGGAGCTCGGCGAGCGCATCAGTACCGCGATTGCCGGCTTGGACGGCTTGCGGAGCGCCCATCCGGACACCCTGCAGGAATCCTTCGAGCTGGTGACGCGGCATGCACAGGCGATCCTGCGCCAGCGGGGGGTGGAAGACGGGCTGATCGCCGGCATCGTCGCCACGCCAACCGCGGGAAGGATCGACGAGCTGAGCGCTGCACTGGATGCGGAGTTCCAGTCCAAGCTCCACGAAAAACAGACGTATCGCCTGTACCTGCTGGTGTATTCCGGCATCCTGCTCGCGCTGCTGACCTACGCCGCGTGGAGCCTGATGCACAGCTACAAGGTGATCGCTCGGGTCAACAAGAGCCTGCAGGCGGCCAATGAAACGCTGGAGCAGCGGGTCGCCGAACGCACCGCCGAACTCGCGCGCCAGTCGGCGCAGCTGGAGGAGCTGGCCACGCACGACATGCTCACCGGCCTCATCAACCGCCGCCACCTGATGACGCAGATCGAACAGGCACTGCTGCGTGCCGAGCGGCGGCACTGGGTCGTGGTGCTGATGTTCATCGACCTCGACGGCTTCAAGGCGATCAATGACAATTTCGGCCACGCTGCGGGCGACCGCACGCTGCTGGAAGTCGCCACCCGCCTGAAACGGCACCTGCGCAAGGAGGATGCATTCGCCCGCCTCGGCGGTGACGAGTTCGTCATTCTGATGAACGAAGTCGCCGTGCCGCATGGCGCTACCCGAGTCGCCGAGATCGTGTTGGAGGAGCTGGGTGGCCTGCGCGAGATCGATGGCCACCCCATCCAGCTTTCCGCCAGCATCGGCATTGCCTCGGTGTGCGGCGAAAACGGCGCCATGCCTTCACCCGAAACCCTGCTCAGCCGCGCAGATCATGCGATGTACCGCGCCAAGCAGCAGGGCAAGAACTGTTACCGCTTCGACGACGAGAGTGCCTGGCGGGCTGAAACGGTCGGGTAGTCGTGCGGACGGGCGTCTCCGAGGAGTCTTGTCGCACGACCGTTCGTCCCGCATTGTGCCGGCGATTTGCACTTTTTGAAATTTGTCTTTAAAAATCAACTAGTTGGTCGAGTGAAATTGCGGTACCATTGCCTACTGGAAATGGGGTGGGCTTGAGATTCGTATCCGGGCGCCCCCCGCGTTCATTACACCAAACGATGAGCGATTTGCGGGTCAGTTTAGGGGGCGCGTTCGGTCGAGAAGGGATGCAGTGCTAGGCGCGGCGCGCCGCTCAGGCTGGGTGCCTGCGCAAGCGCCGCAACACCGCAATGCGTCCCTTCTCGGGGCTGCGCGCCCCCCTAAACTGACCCGCAAATCGCTCTAGGGCCGATCAATTCCACCGAGGAAAACTCGATATGCGCACCAACGCTTTGCATGTACAGCATTCCGTCCATGAAGATGAAGGGACGCAGGCCTCGCCGGAGCATTCGGTAGACGTAGCCGACCTGCTGGTCGCTTACATGGAGCAGATTGGTGTCGAATACGTGTTCGGTGTCCCTGGCGGTGCGATCGAGCCGCTGTATAACGCCCTTGCCAGGAGCGAGCGCCGCGGTGGCATCCGCCACATCCTGGCGCGCCACGAAGCCGGCGCTGCCTTCATGGCCGACGGCTATGCGCGCGAAACCGGCAACATCGGCGTCTGCTGTTCCACCTCCGGGCCCGGTGCGACCAACCTGATTACCGGCGTTGCCGGCGCCTACGACAACAATATCCCGATGCTCGTCATTACCGGCCAGCCCGCGCTGCCGGCATTCGGCAAGCATCCGCTGCAGGAATCGGCCTGCACCGGCGTCAACGTGCTCGGCATGTTCCGGCACTGCACCCGCTATAACTCGCTGATTTCGCATCCCAAGCAACTGGAGCCCAAGCTCATCGCCGCGCTTCAGCGCGCCACACGCGCGCCGCGCGGTCCTGTGCACCTGACGGTTCCTGTCGACGTGTTCCGCAGCAAGAGCGCGCTCGCCACGCCGTCGTACGACCTGCGCCAGTTGCTGGCGCCGTCGTCGATGATTGACGACGATGCAGTCGACACGCTGTATCAAATGCTCAGCGAGGCGAAGAAGGTCGTCCTCCTGATCGGCGGCTGGTGCGGCGAAGCAGTCGGATCGATCCTGCAGTTCGCAGCGCTGAAGGGCGCGACCTTTGTGACGACGCCCGACGGCAAGGGGCTGGTCAGCCCGCATCATCCCTTGTTCCGCGGTGTGTTCGGCTTCGGCGGCCATGTGTCGGCCGACGCCGCGCTGCGCGACGAATCGGTCGACCTGATCCTCGCGGTCGGCGCCAGCATGGGGGAATGGAACAGCGGCGGCTGGAGCGACAGCCTGCTCAACGAGCGGCTGGTGCACATTGACGAATCGGAAGACAACCTTTCGCGCACGCCGATGGCACGCCTGCATGTGCGCGGTCGCATCCTGTCGGTGTTCAACCGGCTGGTCGAGCGCATGCATGACGAAGAAAAACACGCCGCCTACGAAGCCGAGCGCACGCGCGTCTCGGGCGAAATCAAGACGCGCGTCTCCGACCCGGACCGCATGTTGTCCGACATGGACAAGTACCTCAGCGACGCGGCACCGATCAAGCCGCAACGCCTGATGCGCGAACTTGGCCTGCTGTTCCCGCCGACCACGCGCTTCCTCGCCGATACCGGCAACAGCGTGTCCTGGTCTACCCATTACCTGCATCCACGTGACCGTCGCGTCGGCGAGCGCCGGCTGACCGGCGGCGAGCGCAAGCGCTCGGCCGGACGCCGCCGCACTCCCGGCGGCTGGCTGCGCGTGACGATGAATTTCGCGCCGATGGGCTGGGCGATCGGCGGCGCGATCGGGACGGCTGCGGCGAATCCGGATGTGCCGGTGGTCTGCATTACCGGCGACGGCAGCCTGCTGATGAACGGACAGGAAATCTCGGTGGCGGTGGCGGAGAGGCAGACGATCATTTTCGTCGTGCTCAACGACCGGGCGCTGGGGATGGTCAAGCACGGTCAGCGATTGGCCAAGGCGGAGCAGATCGGATGCGAACTGCCACCGACGGATTTTGCGATGCTGGGACGAGCATTGGGGGCGGATGCCTATACGATCCACTCGCCGGAAGACATTGCGAAACTGGATATCGAGGCGATGTGTGCGCGCAAGGGGCCGACAGTTCTGGATGTGCATATCGACCCGGAAGAGGTGCCGCCGATGAATGTGCGGATGCGGGTGTTGGCCAACGCATTGTGAGAGATGGCAGGGTAACCGTTTCGGGACCAAATAGCGAAACCATGTCATTCATATGCATCAAAATCCAAGGGAAGTTCGATGAGCGACGACTTTAGCCAAGTGATACATAGTCACATATGGAAAGAAGAGCCTGAAACAGATAATCCGTTTGCTGCTTCCAAATGTCTTTGTCATGGGTATGACGTCTATGGCGATGTGATGGGCAAAGCAAGCTATGTGCAGTATCTGTACCTCTTATTCAAGGGCGATCGCCCATCGAAAGAGGCTGCAGCAGCGTTAGAGATGATTGCGATCGCACTGGCAAATCCCGGACCCAGGGATCCATCGGTTCATGCTGCAATGGCAGCCGGCGTAGGTGGCTCACCTGCGGCGACTGCATTAATGTCGGCTCTCGCCGCAAGCGCCGGTTCCCACGGCGGAGCCCGCGAAGTCTTGCTCGCAATGGATTTGTGGCGTGAATGTGGGATGAATCTTGTTGCATGGAAAGAGCGGCTGGCATTGCCGGAGCCGCCATCGCGGCCGCTATTCTGGCCGCAAATTGACCACGCGCCGGGTTTTGACCCTCATGGTGCGAGTTGTGCTACTCCCGTACGTCAGACCTTGTCAGCACTTGCCGGCGTGTTGGGTGACGGGAGGGTCATGTGGCTTGAGAAATCGCGCACCGAACTCGAGGCAAGCGCGGGACACCCGCTTGCGATGGCCGGGGTAGTTGCTGCCGCATTTGCTGATCTTGGGTTTTCGCCGCAGGAGGCAGAAATGCTCACCTTGCTCATGCGCCTTCCCGGGGCTGCGGCGCACGCGCTGGAACAATGGCAGCGCGGTTTCAGGCAGTTTCCGTTCTTTTCGCTGGAGCTGGAGAACGATCCGGGACCAGTAGCACAAAAGGAGCAGGCATGAGCGGACCAGATACACTGAAAGCCTACGAAGGGCCGATGCGCACCAAGGTTGGTGCTTGTTTCCCCGGTGAGCGCACGGTCTTTCGCGGCTATGACCTGCATCACGAGTTCAGGGATGCGGAGTGGATCGATTTGTACGTTTTCAGTATTACGGGGCGCCGACTGACTCCTGCCCAACTCGACGTCTTGCAAGGCGTATGGGTTTATACGAGCTATCCCGATCCGCGTCTTTGGAATAATCGTGTTGCCGCAATGGCGGGGGCAGCGCGGGGAACTGGCGCTCAAGCTTTGGGGGCAGCGGTTGCTGCGTCTGAAGCGGCAATTTATGGCAGGCAGCCTGAAATATCGGTTGCTGATTTCCTGACGCGCGCGCTCAAGCGCACGCAAGCGGGCGACAAGCTGGAGGACGTCATTCGTGACGAATTGAAGCGGCACAAGCGCTTGCTGGGGTACGGTCGACCGGTAGCAACGCTGGACGTTGATGAGCGAATTCCAGTCACCTTGGATCTGATGAAGCGTCAAGGAATCGAAGTTGGTCCGCACCTGAAACTGGCGTTCGAAGTCGAAAGCGTTCTGTCTGCCGTAGCCGGGCGTGCACTGCCGATGACGTATTCAGCAATGGTTGTCGCGATCCCGCTTGATATGGGCTTTTCGCCCCTGGAGTGCTATCTGTACATGCAGCCATGTTTCATCGCGGGCATGATTCCTTGCTACCTGGAGGCGTTGGAGAGACCTCCCGGTGCGACCTTCGTGTTGCGTTGCGATAGGCTGCAGTACGAGGGGCCGGAACAGCGCCGTTGGGAGTAGGCATCCGGCACGTCTCCAGATAACCACTGTTGTGTTCCTTATAGGTAATATCCGTGGTATAACGATGACCTCGTCCTATAAAACCTTCAGCTTGGGAGAGGCGGCCAATGGACCTGACAATAAGAAGCGCAAAAAGGCTCGCATCCGCAGTTGCCTTTGCGTACGCAGGACTCGCCAATGCCCAATCGGTTGAAGAAGATGACCTTGCACTGGTCTACGGCGACAAGTCCTCCATCAGCATCGCGACAGGTAGTCGCCAATCGTTGGCCCGGGCACCTGCAGTAGCGTCGGTTATTACCGCTGAAGACATCAAGGCCATGGGCGCTACCGACCTCGATCAGGTTCTGGAAAGCGTTCCCGGGCTTCATGTCTCGTACTGGTCTGCACCGCTCAATCCCATTTACAGCTTCCGCGGCATTCATACGGGCTACAACCCGCAGGTGCTGATGTTGGTGAACGGGATTCCGATCACGAATGTCTTCCTTGGCGATCGATCCCGGATGTGGGGAGGCATGCCGCTGGAAAATGTCGCGCGTGTTGAAGTGATCCGGGGACCGGGTTCCGCGCTTTATGGCGCCGACGCGTTTTCAGGTGTGATCAACGTAATCACGAAAACTGCCGCCGACATCAATGGAACCGAATACGGTGCACGCATCGGCAGCTTCGACTCCCGCGATGCCTGGATCCAGCACGGAGGTAATCTCGGCCCAATCGCAGCATCCTTTTATCTCGGTGCTGGAAGGACAGACGGGCACAAGGGGATTATTCAGCAGGATTTCCAGACCACCCTCGATTCATTGTTCGGGACAAGAGCTTCGCTTGCGCCTGGCCGTATCAACGCGGTGCGCAGGACGCTCGATGCCCGCACCGACCTGTCCTATGAAGAGTGGCGTTTTCGGGCGGCTTATCAGCAGCGCGAAATGGGAATCGGCGCGGGGCTGGCCGATAGTCTCGATCCCTCGGGGCGAGCACCGTCCAGCAGGCTTTATCTTGACCTGACATACGAGAAGGCGAATTGGGCTCCCAATTGGGATGTATCCGCTGTCGTCGGATACTACGATGTCAAGGACAAGCCCGGTGATCCGGCATTTATGCTCTTCCCTCCGGGGGCTTTCGGTGGGGCGTTTCCGACCGGGGTAATCGGCAATCCGGGGCATTCGGAAAACCATACTCATGCGAGCATTTCGGCGTTCTATACCGGCTTCGATAACCATCGCCTCCGCTTCGGCGCAGGGGCGCGCGTCGAGGACATGTATGACACCAGTGAGCTGAAGAACTTCAATCTTGTCGCGATCCCCGGAATCGGACCGGTTTTTGTTCCGCTGCCGGGACTGGTCAACGATCCGGCGCTCATCTTCATCCAGCCACACAAACGGCATCTGAAGTACGCGTTTGTGCAAGACGAATGGACTCTGCGAAAAGACTGGACGCTTACCGCGGGTGTTCGACATGACCGCTATTCCGATTTCGGCGGGACGACCAATCCACGTCTGGCGTTGGTATGGGACGCGGCGTATAACGTCGTTGTAAAGGCTATGCACGGGCGCGCATTCCGTGCGCCATCTTTCGCCGAGCAATACAACATCAACAACCCGGTATCGATCGGCAATCCGAACCTGCAGCCTGAAACCATCGCCACAAACGAACTCGCATTCTCCTGGCATCCGTTGACGAACCTGCAGACGAATCTGAGCCTGTTTCGTTACAGCATGAACGACATCATCCGGTTCGTACCGAACGCGGATCCCACAACCGGTGCAACCGCGCAAAACACTGGCGGCCAGAAGGGGCGGGGGCTGGAATTGGAGACGACATGGGACCCGACCCGGACCTTGCGGCTGGTCGGCAGTGTATCGCTGCAGCGCTCTACGGACCGGGCAACTGGCCAGGATGCTGGTTTGGCTCCGCGAAAAAGGTTCTTTGGGCGAGCTGACTGGCGTTTTGAACCATTGTGGCAATTGGGGGCAACCGTCAATCATGTGGCGGACCGCAAGCGGCAGCAAGGGGATGCGAGACCGCCAATCGCAGACTACACAACCGTCGACTTGACCCTGCATCGAGAAAAGTTTGCAGGCAACTGGGACTTGAGGGCGACCGTGCTGAACCTTTTTAATCGGGATGCCAGGGAGCCGACTTTCGCGCCGGGTAATATTCCATTCGACTTGCCTTTGCCTGGGCGCGCGTTCTACATCCAGTTTCAGCACAGGCTCTGATCATGTTCCCAGAAACGGCGGCAGCGGGTTGATCTGCAACCGTATTTTTACCCTGTAGCGCTCGAGCAATCCCTTGCTCCGGGCGCGATTCCGAACGACTGCTGCGGACGCCGTGTGTGTTTTCGCGGCAGTTTGCCTACAAGATGTGTCCGTTGATGATGAGTTGAGCGAAATCCGAGATCGGTGCTGCTGATTCCTGCAGTCCCAGTTCAGTTATATCAACGGCCTGCCATAAAGATTTTTCCATTAGAGGAACGCCTTAATTGGCAAAGAGTGTTCCGTCGATGACACAGTGCGGAAAATTGTTGTCAATCTCGCCAGCAAATTAGTCGTTTCGTTTCTCGCGGGCAGTTTTTCTGAGATATCCTCTGTTAAATTGGCTGAACTGTTTGTCCTTCAAATTAGATGGCGGAAAAAAACTCGATATGCGGCAGGCTTGGACCGCGCGCCCGCACCATGCGGCGCGCGTTCGGCCTTTCGCTTGCATTCGTCGCCACAGCCGCGTGGGCGGAGCCGTCCGTCCGGCAATCCATCATCGCCTTTACCGATCCGCACTTCCAGAGCAACCTGAGGTACAACCCGTTCGAATTCCGTAGTGACCTGAACGCGGTGCGCTACGACTTTAGCCCGATCAGCCTGGCGGAAGCGAGCGATCCGGCAAAAAAGTTCGATGCGCAGGCAGCCGGCGCGATGGCCGTCGTCTATCCGGATATCGGCGAGCCCTATCGCAGCGTGTTTGCCAAGATCATCGAAGGCATCGAGGATGGTGCTCGCACCGCCGTGCGCACTTACCCCATCAACCCCAACCAGGATCCAGCCGATCTCAACGGTTTGCTCAAAAAGAATGGCACCAAGGTCGTCATTGCGCTCGGCCGTCAGGGGTTGAAAGCGACTTCGGCACTCGACCGCGATATCCCGGTCGTGGTCGGTGGTGTGCTCGCGATTCCCGAGTCGGAAAACCGCAGCCTGATGGGCATCAGCCTGACCCCGGATCCGGCCTTGCTGTTCACGCGCCTGAAGAGCCTGCTTCCTGGCGTAAAGCGGGTGATCGTCGTCTACAACCCCCAGCACAATGAGTGGCTGATCAAGATTGCACGCGACGCTGCGAAGTCGCACGGGCTGGAGTTGCTGGCCTACGAGGCGCGCGATCTTGGCACCGCCGCGCGTGCTTATGAAGCGGCGTTCGCCGGCAGCGATGGACGCCGGGATGCGGTGTGGCTGCCGCAGGATGTGACGACAGTGGATGAAAACACCATCCTGCCGCTGGTGCTGAAGGAATCCTGGAACCGCAACGTCCCGGTTTTCTCCAGCAGCTTCCTGCATGTGAAGAAGGGTGCGCTGTTCGCCCTCTATCCGAACAATCTCGAACTCGGCCGTACCCTGGCCAGTTCTGCGCTCGCCGTCATGTCCGGCGATGCGCGCCGCCGCGGCGTACTACCGCTGCGTGAAGTGCAGACCGCGGTGAACCTGCGGACTGCCAGCCACATCGGTCTGACTATAGGCTATCAGCAACAACGGAGTTTCGATTTCATATTCCCGGAGCCCTGATGTTTAGAGCAACGAAGAAGAAGAACAACCAACATCCAGCGTACGGAAGCCCATTCCGGCGTTCGCCGCAGCGAATGATCGCGCTGGTTTTCGAATTTTGATATCGGCATGATGTTTCGTAATTTTTTGAGCCGTACAGGCTTCCGCCGCCAGCTGACGGTCGTGGTCAGCGCGGCCATTCTCGGCCTGGCGCTGTTTTCTTCGCTGATGAACTCCTGGGAAGCAAGCCGCCGCATGGAGGGCTACCTGGTCGAGCAGGGGCAGCGCATTACCGAGAACCTCGCGCTGCAAAGTGTGCTCGCGCTCCTGTACCACTCGCCCGACAACGTGCGCGAAGGCGTCAACACGACGCTGGCCTTTCCTGATGTGCTGCAGGTGCAGATCACCGACGCCGCGCAGCGGGTTCTGCTGTTCCAGGCCAAGCCGGGCAGCGAGGCGCCGCCGGGCAAGCCATCGTCGTCCGAGCAGGTGACGCGCGCGACCCTCGTGCAGGAGACCAATGGCGAGTGGCATTTCAAGGCGCCGGTATTCGGCGGGCAGGGTGAAAACTCGCCCTTCGAATTTCAGGAGCGTCAGCAGCAACTGCTCGGCTATGTGCATGTCGTTGTCGGCAAGGGTACGCACAACCGCCTGGTCGCATCCCTGCTGATTGGCAACCTCGCGATCACGCTGTCCTTCGCGGCTGTCCTGCTTGGCATCATGCGCTTGCTGGCGCGCCATATGATCCGGCCCCTGAATGCGCTGTCCAAGCTGATGGGCCGCGCGGAAGCCGGCGAGTCCGGCATGCGTGCGGTGCCAACCGGCCCGCGAGACATCGTGGAGATGGCGCATGCGTTCAACAAGATGATGGACGTGCTGGAAGAGCGCGAGGCCGAACTCAAGCAATCCCGCGACGAGGCGCTGCACACCGCGCTGATGAAGACCCAGTTCGCCGCTACCGTCAGCCATGAAGTCCGTACGCCGCTCAATGGGGTGGTCGGCATGCTGGACATGCTCAAGGAAATGCGCCTGACCAAGCGCCAGCAGGAGTGTGTCGACGTGGCGTGGAATTCGTCGCGTGCGCTGATCGAGCTGATCAATGACATCCTCGATTTCTCCAAGATGGAAGCCGGCAAGCTGGAGCTGGAGGAGCTCGAGTTCGACCTGCGCAAGCTGGTCGAGGAAGTGATCGAGCTGCTCGCCAAGCAGGCGCAGCAAAAAGGGCTGGAGATCGGCTACCTGATCGCGCCCGAGGTGCCCGAACGCATACGTGGCGATTCGCTGCGCCTGCGCCAGGTATTGCTTAACCTCATCGGTAACGCAGTGAAGTTCACTGAGCACGGCGAGGTGACCGTCCGAATTTCGGCAACGGATTCTTCCGGTGCCGAGTTCGGCCTGCGCTTCGATGTCACCGATACCGGCATCGGCATGAGCCAGGACGCCGTCAAGCACATATTCGAATCCTTCGCGCAAGCCGACCGTTCTACTACGCGCAAGTATGGCGGCACCGGCCTTGGCCTGGCCATCTGCAAGCAGCTGGTGGTGCTGATGAAGGGCGAGATTGGCGTCTCCAGCGAGTTGGGCAAGGGCAGCAATTTCTGGTTCTCGGTCCGTTGCAAGGCGGCCGAGCAGACACAGGCGTCCATCGACGGCCGGGCGCTGAATGGATTGCGTGTGCTGGTGGTTGACGACAGCGAGATCATCCGTTCCTTCATCGTCGAGAACCTGTTCCGTGCCGGCGCCTACTGCCGTGCTGTCCATACCGGTGCCACGGCGCTGGTGGAACTGGCGCGTGCGGACGAATCGCGCGCGCCCTTCGACCTGGTCATCATGGACGTGGATACCGTGGATGAGCGTGGCAGCGACCTCGTGCGCCGCATCCGCATCGATCTCGCCGCGTCAACGCCGCGCATTCTCGTGCTGGATCGCTACGCGACGCCGATGGGCAGCAGCTCGCTCGGCGCCGACCTTTACCTGGGCAAGCCGCTTCGGCTGGATCGTCTGATGGAAGCCGTGCGCCGGCTGATGCCCGGCGAGCAGGTCACCGCCGCGGCTGCATTTGCAGCTGCGCCGCCGGTGGGCATCCAGCATGTTGCCAAGGAATACCGTGTGCTGGTGGCGGAAGACAACCGCACCAACCAGATGGTCGCTGCCGGCATGCTGGCGATGAACGGCTGTGAATGCGAGTTCGCAGCCAATGGGCGCGAGGCGGTCGAGATCGCCCGCCGCAGTCGCTTCGACCTGATCCTCATGGACTGCAGCATGCCCGAAATGGACGGCTACGAAGCGACTGCGCACATCCGCAACTTCGAGGAGCCCCTTGGCCGCCGCACGCCGATCGTCGCGATGACTGCCAATACCCAGCAGGGCGATGCCGAGAAATGCCTTGCCGCCGGCATGGACGACTACCTCGCCAAGCCGATCACCCTGGTGGAACTGCGGCACAAGCTCGAGCGCTGGCTCGCGCGTGCGGAGCCGACTGGCCGGGCGCTGCTGCCGGACGTCAGCGCGCACGAGGTGGACGGCAGCCCGCTCGACCACGATGCGTTCGACAAGCTGCGCGAGATCCTCGGCCCGGCGCTGCAACAGACCGTGGCTCCCTTCCTGGAAGACACTCCGGGTTACCTGAACCAGCTTGAGCAGGCGATCCAGGACGGCGATGCCGACACGGCACGTGCGATGGCGCACTCGATCAAGGGCAGCAGCGGCAACTTAGGGGCTGCCACGCTGGCGCAATTGGCCAAGGAAGCGGAAGAACTGGCGATCGAACACCGCGTCGCCGAGATCCAGCCGATGCTCGGCCGCTTGCGCCAAGCCTTCGAATCGGTGGCAGTGGTGCTGGGCAGCGAGGTCTTCATCGAAGACCGGCTGAGCATCCGCCAAGGCGAGGAAATCGCGCAGGTGCTGGTCGTGGACGACGACCGCAGCACGCGCAGTTCCCTGCGCCATACCCTGCAGCGCGACGGCTTCCGCGTGGAAGAGGCGGCCGACGGAGCGCAGGCCTTGCAGATGCTCAAGCGCATGCAGCCGGACGTGATCCTGATGGATGCGGTAATGCCGGTGATGGACGGATTCACTGCCTGTGCCCGGGTACAGGAGCTGCCCAATGGACGCTCGATCCCGGTGCTGATGATTACCGCGCTGGAAGACAATACCTCGGTCGAGCGCGCGTTCGCCGCCGGCGCCAGCGATTACATTCCCAAGCCGATCCACTTCGCGGTGCTGTCGCAGCGCGTGCGGCGCATCATCGAAGCGAATCAGGCGGAAAAACGCATCCGCCATCTGGCATACAACGACTTGCTGACCGGACTTCCCAACCGGGCGCTGTTCATGGACCAGCTCGGCCGCCGGATCGAACAGGCACGAGTGGCCGGTGAGGCGGTTGCGGTGCTGTTCCTCGACCTGGACCGCTTCAAGAACGTCAACGACACGCTCGGCCACGACGTGGGCGACCGCCTGCTGGTTGCGGTGGCGCAGCGCATCCGCCGCAGCGTGCGCAACGCAGACTGCGTGGCCCGCTTGGGCGGCGACGAATTCACCGTCGTGCTGGCGGAAGTGGCCGGACCGAACGCCGCAGTCACCGCCGCACAGAATATCTGCCGCGCGCTGGCAACGCCATTCCAGATCGACGGCCACGACATCTTCGTCACGACCAGCGTGGGCATCTCGATGTACCCGCACGACGCGACCGACGTCGGCACGCTGCTCAAGCATGCCGATACTGCGATGTACCGTGCCAAGAAGACCAACACCGGCTTCCAGTTCTTCGAAGCATCGATGGAGCATTCGATCTCCGAGCACGTGCGCATGGAGAACGACCTGCGCCGCGCGCTTGAGCGCAACGAGCTCGAGGTCTACTTCCAGCCGCAGGCACGTGTCAACGATGGCAAGGTGGTTGGTGCCGAAGCGCTGGTGCGCTGGCGCCATCCGACGCGCGGCATGGTGTCGCCCGCCGAGTTCATTCCGCTGGCGGAAGAGACCGGCCTGATCAACCCGGTCGGCGAATGGGTGCTGCGCACGGCATGCGCCCAAGTGCAGAACTGGATCAAGGCCGGCCTGCCGACCATCCGTATCGCAGTCAACCTGTCGGTCAAGCAATTGCTTAAGAAGGATTTCGCCGCGACCGTCGAACAGGCGCTGGCGGATACCGGTCTCGCGCCCAGCCTGCTGGAGCTGGAGATCACCGAAAGCACCTTGATGGAGAACGCGCAGGATACGCTGGAGGCGCTGCACCGCTTGCGCGGCCTCGGTCTACGCCTGTCCATCGATGATTTCGGAACGGGTTATTCGTCGTTGTCCTACCTGAAGCGCTTCCCGGTCGATATCATCAAGATCGACCGCTCCTTCGTGCGCGACGTGCCGCACGACGCCGACGATGCCTCGATCGTTACCGGCATCATCGCGCTGGCGCACAGCCTGCGCCTCGATGTCGTGGCAGAGGGCGTGGAAACGGAATCGCAATTGCGTTTCCTTGGCGAGCAGTCCTGCGACCTGTTACAGGGATATTTCCTGAGTCCGCCGGTGCCTGCGGAGCAGTTTGCGCGCGACATCCTGTCGAAGGCTAATCCGCGCTGGGAAGGAAGGATGAAGACCCTGCCGGGACTCGGCTGACGCGGGCGGGGAGCAATCCTGTCGCCTGGCATGATGCGGCGACAGGATGCAATTCTGAAAGTCAGCGCACGAACTTGCCGTTCTTGCCGATCATGGTCAGCTCGACGAAATCGCTGCCCGTGTGGTCATTCGGGCCGTAGGTCACCATCAGGCCGCCGAAGTCGACGCGCTGCATCGACTCCAGCGCGCGGATGAAACCGGCACGCGTCAGCTTTGGCCCGGCGCGGCGCAGCGCCTCTACCAGCACCTTGGCATTCACGAAGCCTTCCATTGCCGCATAAGAGACGGTCACCTTCGACTCCTTTGCGACGCCTGCAAATTCCTGACCCAAGGGCGTCGACAGGAGATGCGGCGCCGGCGTGATCTGCGACACGATGACGCCGAAGCCGGCGGCGCCGAGGTCTTGCACAAAGGCCTGGGAAGAGTTGTTCGACATGGTCATGATCTGCATCTTCCCGCCTTGCGCGCGAATCGCCTTGATCACTTCCGCCGTGTTCTTGGCGGAGCTGACGATCACTAGTGCCGTCGGATCGGCCTTGATGATCTCGTCTGCTGTCGCTTTGTAATCGGGGTTCACCCGGGCGAAGGCGGTGACGGACACCGGCTTGAGCTTGCGCGCCTCCATCGCCTTCATGAAGCCCTCGAGGCCGTCCTGACCGAAGGCATCGTCGACATGCAGGATGCTGATGCGGTTGATGCCGATTGTGGTGAAGTGTTCGATCGCCTTGGCGACTTCGTCCTGGTACTTCGCGCGGATGTTGAACAGCAGGCGGTTCACCGGAGCATGGAACCCCTTCGCACCAGTACTGGGCGCAAGCAGGGGAACATTGTGCATTTCCAGAAGCGGGAGGATGCCTTGCGTGTGCGGCGTACCTCGACCCTGGAACAGCGCAAATACACGCTCCTTCTTGATCAAGGTTTCCGCATTGGCCAGCGTCAGGGTGGGATCGAACTTGTCGTCGAGGACACGCAAAACGATCTTGCGTCCGTGTACACCGCCGTTCTTGTTGACCTGGTTGATATAGGCCAGCGCGCCTTCGTTCATTTCCTTGACCGGCCCGGCAACGGTGCCGGTCACGCCGACGGTCTGGCCGATAAGGATCGTGCTGTCCGTCACGCCATCTTCCGCAGATGCTGAAAATGCTGTGCCACTGAGCAATAATGCGGTAAGGAATTTGGAAGTCGCGCCCATCTTGTCGTCCTTGTAATAGGAGGGGGAAGGCCATTGTTGTGCGTTGCCCATGGGGCAGCAATTGTGGGTTTTACGTAACAGGCAAGGCGAACATCTCGCGAAGTTGCATTGATGTGCATCAACGGCGTCGAATATCTTGAACGCGCTGGCTTGCAAGGTCAGGAGATCGCATAAAATGGCATTGTGCGTCGCACAAAAACTCGCTATCGAGAAGAATGCGGAGAGGAGTGCGCTATGAAATCAAATGAACTCGGGGGCCTTACGTCTCCTACCGATACAAACACTGAAAACGCCGGGCAGCCTGCCGGCGAGAAGCCGAGCGTGCGCGTCAAGGAATTGTCCGAACGCGACCGCCGCCGCTTGCTGGACCATTTCCTGGAACTGGACGACAGCGACCGGCTGCTGCGTTTCGGCATGGTGTTGCCGGACGACCTGATCACGCGTTACGTGCAGACACTGGATTTTTCGCGCGACACGGTATTCGGCGTCTACGACGACAACTTGGCGTTGGTCGGCGTCGGCCATCTCGCGTTCTCGCCGAGAGAGACGAACCCGGTGCTGAGCGACGCGACGCTGAAGGCGCAGATCGCAGAATTTGGGGTGTCCGTCTCGGCATCCGCACGCGGCAGGGGAGTCGGTTCCAAGCTCTTCGAGCGCGCGGCGATCCATTGTCGCAACGAGGATGTGGACACGCTGTACATGCACTGCCTGTCCTCGAACCAGACCATGATCCACATCGCGAAGAAGGCGGGGATGGAAATCCACCGGGATTACGGCGAGGCCGACGCCTATCTCAAGCTCACGCCAGCCAATCCGGGCAGCATGCTGGCCGAGGCCGTCGAGGAACAGTTCGCCAGCCTGGACTACACGCTCAAGGCGAATACCAAAGCCGCGATGAAGTGGTGGCGCAAGCTGCCGGGCGTAAAGGGGAAGTAGAGGGTGTTCTGAGCTAGGGAAGGGGGCGCGCAGCCTCGAGAACCGGCCGAATGCAAGGCGCAGCGACGCGTCCGTGGTGGTTCCACGGCAAGGAGCTGCAACACGGCAAGCGGCCCGTTATCGGGGCTGCCCGCAGGGTTCGATCGAGAAGGGGCGCACCGCACCACCACACTGCATCCCTTCTCGACCGAACGCGCCCCCTTCCCTAGCTCAGAACACCCTCTCGCCCGCTCCTGACTGCCGGTGCCGTTTGCCGGCAGTCAGGCCTGTTTTATCGCTCAGACCAGCGGCAGCGCCGTCGTATCCTTGATGCGCTGCAACGCAAAACTCGATTTCACATCCAGCACCGCCGGATGCTTGAGCAGGGTCTCCATCATGAACTGCGAGAAATGCTCCATGTCTTCCACGTGCACCCGCAGCAGGTAATCCATTTCCCCCGTCATCGCATAGCAGGCGACTACCTCCGGCCAGTTTTCGACCGAAGCGGCGAAATCGGCGCGCGGCGAGCGTGAGCCGCCGGCCGGCGAATCGCTGTGTTTCTCCAGCCGCACATTGACATAGGCCAGCAGGCCCAGCCCGATCTTGTCCGGATCGAGCAGCGCCACGTACTGGCGGATCACACCCGATTCCTCCAGGTTACGGATGCGGCGCAGGCAGGGGGAGGGGGACAGGTTCACCTTCTCCGCGACTTCCTGGTTCGTCAGGCGTCCGTTCGCCTGCAGGATCGAGAGAATCTTGAGGTCGGTTTTGTCCAGGTTGATTTTTGACATGGATCACCAAATTCAAAAAATGTTTAGCAATATTATTGCCAAAATTCCGACCTTGTGGGCTGATTTTGCAATCTTCTGCCTCCTCCCCTTGACTATACTGTTTTTAGACTTTTTCCAATATTTACAGCGGAGACAGGCATGGATTTCCAACCCTGGAACAACCCGATGGGCACCGACGGCTTCGAGTTCATCGAGTATGCGGCACCCGATCCCAAGGCGCTCGGCGCGCTGTTCGAACAGATGGGCTTTACCGCGATTGCCCGCCACCGCCACAAGGACGTGACGCTGTATCGCCAGGGTGGCGTCAACTTCATCATCAACGCCGAAAAGGATTCGTTCGCGCAGCGCTTCGCGCGCCAGCACGGCCCGTCGATCTGCGCGATCGCCTTCCGCGTGAAGGATGCGGCCTATGCCTACAAGCGCGCGCTGGAACTGGGCGCCTGGGGCTTCGATAACAAGACCGGCCCGATGGAGCTGAACATCCCGGCGATCAAGGGTATCGGCGATTCGCTGATCTACTTCGTCGACCGCTGGCGCGGCAAGGAAGGGCAGAACGGCGTCACTGCGGGCGCGATCGGTGACATCAGCATCTATGACGTCGACTTCGTCGCCATCCCCGGCGCAGAAGCGAACCCGAAGGGCCATGGCCTGACCTACATCGACCACCTGACTCACAACGTGCACCGCGGCCGCATGAAGGAATGGGCGGAGTTCTACGAGCGTCTGTTCAACTTCCGCGAGATCCGCTACTTCGACATCGAAGGCAAGCTGACCGGCTTGAAGTCGAAGGCGATGACTTCGCCCTGCGGCAAGATCCGCATTCCGATCAACGAGTCCTCCGACGACAAGTCGCAGATCGCGGAATACCTCGACCTCTACCATGGCGAGGGCATCCAGCACATCGCGCTCGGCACCGATGACATCTACTCGACGGTCGCCTCGATGAAGGCGAAGGAAGTCGTGTTCCAGGACACGATCGATACCTACTACGACCTGGTCGACAAGCGACTGCCCGGTCACGGCGAGAAGCTGGACGAGCTGCGCCGGCTGCGCATCCTGATCGACGGTAACGGCAATTCCTCCACACGCGAACTGCTGCTGCAGATCTTCACGCAGACGGTGATCGGGCCGATCTTCTTCGAGATCATCCAGCGCAAAGGCGATCAGGGCTTCGGCGAGGGCAATTTCCGCGCGCTGTTCGAGTCGATCGAGCTGGACCAGATCCGGCGCGGCGTGTTGAAGGACGAGAAGGTCTCCGCATAAGGAGCGGCATCATGAACACCACTGTCGACCAGGCGGATTTTTTCAAGACGCTGGAAGAGAAGTCGGACGGCGGCAAACTGCGCGGCGATTACAGCAGTTGCGATGAGCGCTATGTCGTCCGCCAGGACTGGGCAGCGTACACGCCGGAGCAGCATGAATTGTGGCGCAAGCTCTACCAGCGCCAGGCGAAGCTGGTCCCGGGCCGCGCATGCGAACTGTTCATCGAGAGCCTGGACAAGCTCGACGCGGCCAATGAAATCCCGCGGCTCGATCGCACCACAGAGGCATTGTTCAAGGCTACGGGATGGGAGCTGGTCGCAGTGCCGGGGTTGATCCCCGACCTGACCTTCTTCGAGCACCTTGCCGAGCGCCGCTTCCCGGTCACCGTGTGGCTGCGCGATCCGGAAGAGTTCGATTACATCGTCGAGCCGGACATCTTCCACGACTTCTTCGGGCACGTGCCGCTGCTGTTCAATCCGGTCTTTGCGGACCATTTGCAGCAGTTCGGCAAGGGTGGCCTGAAGGCGCTGAAGCTCGACGCGCTGAAGTACCTTGCGCGCCTGTACTGGTACACCGTGGAATTCGGCCTGATCGAAAGCCCGCAGGGCCTGCGTGCTTACGGGGCGGGCATCCTGTCATCCGGCGGCGAGATCGAACACTGCCTGACGAGCCCGAAGCCGCGCCGTGTCGCGCTCGATGCGGAACGCATCATGCGTACGCTGTACAAGATCGACTCGTATCAGGAAACGTATTTCGTGATTCGGGATTACCAGCAGTTGTTCGACGCGACTGCGCCGGACTTCACGCCGATGTACGAGCGGCTGAAGAAGGAGGAAGCTTTGCCGGCTAACACCTTGCTGCCGGTAGAGGTGAATATTCCGCCCAATGCCTGATTAGATCGAAACCCGGGCGCGGACCAGCGTCCGGATTTCCTCGCGGGTCACTTTGCCGTCGTGGTTGGCGTCGATGCGGTCGAAGTGTTGGACGACGCGCGACAGGTTCGCCGTTTGCGCTTCCGAGCGCGTCAAAGCATCGTCGCCGTCCTTGTCGGCGGCCTTGAACTGTTCGCTGAACTTGCTGATCGGGCGCGGCTGCTTAGTGTCGCTGGAGGATTGCGCAATAGCCATACCGCCGCCGAACAGGGCACCGATGAGCATGGATAGCAGGATGTATTGCATGGCTTTCTCCGTACAGCATCTGTCACACTTTTACTGTACGTAGGGCAGGAAAGTTTCTCCAAGGCATTTACGCCTTGTTACAGGTTGAAACAATGTTAATTCTGACGTCAGCGGCGCCCATAGCGGGCGGCGTTGCCGGAATGATATGAACGCGTCAAGGTGCTGCGGCTCCGCAGGCGAGTTTCAGGAAGCGCGCAAATGCCTCCGCGGCAGGCGCTTGCGCGCGCGAGGTCTTGCGCACAATGCCGATTTCCATCGGCGGCACGACGTCCGTGATGGGACGGGCTTCAATCTTCCGGCCGTCCAGCGTCCATGGGCGGAATACCAGGTCGGACAGAATCGCCACGCCCAGACCCAGCCCGACGAAGGTACGCACGGCTTCCATCGATTCGGTTTCCAGCAGCAGGTTTGGCGTCAGGCCACGTTTTTGCCAGTAGCGCTTCGCCGATTCGCCGGCGTCATCGACCATGATCTGGATCAGCGGATATTGTGCAATCTCCTTCAACGACACTTCGCTGGCAGAGCACAGCGGGTGGTCGCTGGAAGTCCACAGTTGCCGCCGCGAGCGGACCAGGGGCTCGCCAACCAGCCCCTTCGATGGACCGACATTGGAGGTGACTGCGATTGCGACATCGACATCGCCGTTCTTCACCGCATCTTCCAGTTCCAGCCGGTGCAACTCCATCAGCTTGAGCCGGACGCCGGGGTGGGTACGCTGGAAGCGTGCGAGATATTGCGGCAGGAAGTAGCCCATCACCGTGTACGACGCAGCAATCCGGATCTCGCCCGACACGTCGTAGGTACGGAATGCCGGGGCGCGGACGGCGTCGTTCAACGCGTTGAGCACATGCTGTGCATGCTGCACGAAGTGATGGCCTTCGGCGGTAAGGGTGACGCCGTGTGGATGGCGGTCGAAGAGCTTGACGCCCAGCAGGCTTTCCAGCGAGGCGATTGCGTTAGTGATCGCGGTCTGAGACACGTGGACCGCATGCGCGGCGAGGGAAAACTGGCCGGTTTCGGCCGCCGCCAGAAAGTAGCGAAGCTGGCGCGTGGAGATGTCCTGGATAGCCATTCGATTTCCGAATATCTGGTTCGACAAAATTATATTTTACTCAGGGAAGCGAAGTTCATATAGTTACTGTCGAAGCATATAAAACGCGGCGACCGTCACATGGTCGACTGGCGTAACGAGTTGCCTGCCACACCATGGCGGGCAAAAAAAATCCGCATTCTGAACATGAATGGATAGCTTGGAGGCAAATCAATGAACGCACCCCTGGATGCCGGTCAGCGTCAGCTGCTGGAAAACATCTCCCTCGACGACAAGTTCACGCTGGAAAGCGGCCGTGCCTTCCTCACCGGCACACAGGCCTTGATCCGCCTGCCGATGATGCAGCGCCAGCGCGACCTGAAGGCAGGGTTGAATACCGCCGGCTACGTCACCGGCTACCGCGGTTCACCACTCGGCAACGTCGACATGACCGCGATGAAGGCGCGCAAGTACCTCGAAGCGCACCAGGTCAAGTTCCACCCCGGCATGAACGAAGACCTCGCCGCCACCGCCGTCTGGGGCACGCAGCAGGTGAACCTGTTCCCCGGCGCCAAGTACGACGGCGTGTTCTCCATGTGGTACGGCAAGGGCCCGGGCGTGGACCGCTGCGGCGACGTCTTCAAGCACGCCAACATGGCCGGCACCGACAAGCACGGCGGCGTGCTGGTGCTTGCGGGCGATGACCATGCGGCGAAGTCCTCGACCACGGCGCACCAGAGTGAACACATCCTCAAGGCTTGCGGCATCCCGGTTCTGTATCCGTCCTCCATCCAGGAATACCTCGATTACGGCCTGCACGGCTGGGCACTGTCGCGCTACACCGGCCTATGGGTGTCGATGAAATGCGTGACCGACCTGGTCGAATCCGGCGCGACCGTGGAAGTCGATGCGCATCGCCAGCAGATCATCATCCCGACCGATTTCGAACTGCCCCCCGGCGGCCTCAACATCCGCTATCCCGACGCCGTGCTGGAGCAGGAAGCGCGCATGAACCACTACAAGTGGTACGCCGCGCTGGCCTATGTCCGCGCCAACAAGCTCAACCAGATCATCTGGGACAGCCCGCATGCGCGCATTGGCATCATCACCGCCGGCAAGTCCTACCTCGACACGCGCCAGGCGCTGGCCGACCTCGGCATCGACGAAAACGTCGCGCGCGACATCGGCATCCGCCTGTACAAGATCGGCATGACCTGGCCGCTCGAAGCGGAAGGCGTGCAGCAGTTCGCGCGCGGCCTTGACGAGATCATCGTCATCGAAGAAAAGCGCCAGATCCTCGAATACCAGCTCAAGGAAGAGCTGTACAACCTGCCCGACGGCCAGCGTCCGCGCGTGGTCGGCAAGTTCGACGACACCGGCGAATGGAGCGGCAACCACCGCGAAGGCCATGGCAACTGGCTGCTGCCCGCGACCTACGAGCTGAACCCGGCACAGATCGCGCGTGCGATCGCGGCCCGCATCTCCAAATACTTCGCAGGCCATCCGGTCGAGCAGCGCGTCAAGGAGCGCATTGCCTATCTCGAAGCGAAGGAAGCCGTGCTCAAGGTCGGCAGCACCAAGCCCGATCCGACCAAGGACCGCATTCCGCACTTCTGCTCCGGTTGCCCGCACAACACCTCGACCAATGTGCCCGAAGGCAGCCGCGCGCTGGCCGGTATCGGCTGTCATTACATGGTGCTGTGGATGGACCGCAAGACCTCGACCTTCACCCACATGGGCGCGGAGGGCGTGACCTGGGTCGGCCATGCGCCGTTCACCAACGAGGAGCATGTGTTCTGCAACCTCGGTGACGGCACTTACTTCCACTCCGGCATCCTGGCGATCCGCGCGGCAGTGGCGGGCAAGGTCAACATGACCTACAAGATCCTGTACAACGACGCGGTGGCCATGACCGGCGGTCAGCACGTCGACGGTCCGCTCGATCCGGCGATGATCTCGCGCCAGATCGCGGCCGAGGGTGTGGACCCAATCATCGTAGTCACCGATGAACCGGACAAGTATCCGGCCGGCTACAACTGGGCACCGGGCGTCACCATCCGTCATCGCGACGAACTGGATGCCGTGCAGAAGGAACTGCGCGGCGTGAAGGGCGTGTCGGCCATCATCTACGACCAAACCTGCGCGTCCGAAAAGCGCCGCCGCCGCAAGAAGACCGGCCCGGACGGCAAGCCGCTCTACCCGGACCCGGCCAAGCGCGCCGTGATCAATGAAGCGGTGTGCGAAGGTTGCGGCGACTGCAGCGTCAAGTCCAACTGCCTGTCGGTCGAACCGCTGGAAACCGAATTCGGCCGCAAGCGCCAGATCAACCAGTCCTCGTGCAACAAGGACTTCTCCTGCGTGAAGGGCTTCTGCCCGAGCTTCGTCACTGTCGAAGGCGGACAGCTGAAGAAGCCGAAGAAGGCTGCCGTCAGCGACGATGCCGGTGCGAAGAAGCTGCCGATCCTGCAAGGCAGCAAGCTGCCGCAGCCGGTGCTGCCGAGCGCGGCGCAACCGTTCGGCGTTCTTGTCACCGGTATCGGCGGCACGGGCGTGATCACCATCGGCCAGATCCTGGCGATGGCCGCGCACCTGGAAGGCAAGGGCGTGTCGGTGCTCGACATGACCGGCCTTGCGCAGAAGGGCGGCGCGGTTATGTCGCACGTGCGCATTGCCGACCGGCAGGAAGATATCTACTCGACGCGCGTTGGCACCGGCGCGGCCGATCTCGTCATCGGTTGCGACGAAATCGTGACCGCCAGCCGCGATGCGCTCAGCCGCATGGGCGAGGGGCGCACGCACGCTGCGGTCAACTCGACCTCGTCGCCGACGGCCGCCTTCGTGAAGAACCCGAACTGGCAGTTCCCGGTATCCACGGCAGAGAACGATATCCGCACTGCCTGCGGCGCCGACCGCGTCGACTTCATCAATGCAGGCAAGGTGGCTACCGCGCTGATGGGCGACAGCATCGCGACCAACATGTTCATGCTTGGCTATGCATGGCAGAAGGGCTGGGTGCCCCTGTCCGAGGCGGCGCTGACCAAGGCGATCGAACTCAATGGCGTGTCCATCGAGTTCAACAAGCAGGCATTCGTGTGGGGCCGCAATGCCGCGCACGACTGGGCTGCTGTCGAGCGCCTTGCCAAGCTCAACGACGTACAGGCGCAGGTGATCGATTTCAAGCGCACGCCTTCGCTCGAAGCTACCATCGAGACCCGCGTGGAGTTCCTGACCAAGTACCAGGACGCTGCCTATGCCGAACAGTACCGCGCGTTCGTGGAGAAGGTGCGCGCATCCGAAGCCGAGGTCGTCGGCGAAGGCCGCGCACTGAAGCTGACCGAGGCCGTCGCACGCTACCTGTTCAAGCTGATGGCCTACAAGGACGAGTACGAAGTCGCGCGCCTGCATGCGGACACCGCATTCCAGGCCAAGATCGACGGCATGTTCGAAGGCGACTACAAGGTCAAGTTCCACCTCGCGCCGCCGCTGTTCGCCAAGCGCGATGCGGAAGGTCATTTGATCAAGCAGGAATTCGGTCCGTGGATGATGAAGGCCTTCGGCGTGCTGGCGAAGTTCAAGTTCCTGCGCGGCTCGGCCTTCGACATCTTCGGTCATACCGAGGAACGCAAGACCGAGCGCGCACTGATCGGCCAGTACCGTGCCACCATCGAGACCCTGCTGCCGAAGCTGACGATGCAGAACCTGCCGAAGGCCGCTGCCATCGCCAGCATTCCGGAAGACATCCGCGGCTTCGGCCATGTGAAGGAGAAGAACCTGAAGGCAGCGAAGGAAAAGGAAGCCGCGCTGCTCAAGGAGTTCGATGCACCGCTCGCACCGTCGACGCCGTCCACGCAACACGCCGCCTGAGGAGGCGGTCGATCTTACTGCCGCCGGTCCGGTGTTCGGGATCGGCGGTTTTTCATTTGGTGGCGTTACATGCAGGAAGATTTAATTCGCGAGTGGATGTCCGGCGATGCATTGCGCATGCGGGCATTGCATGCTGCACGCGAAATCGCCCGCGACATGGATTTGCCGGACTGGTGCCTGGCCGCCGGGTTCGTGCGCAATCTGGTCTGGGACAAGTTGCACGACTTCGAAACGCCGACGCCATTGGACGACGTCGATCTCATCTATTTCGATCCGGTGCAAACGTCGCGTGAACATGACCGGCGCATCGAAGCACAGCTGGATGCAATCGAACCCGATCTACCCTGGTCGGTCCACAACCAGGCGCGCATGCACGAGCGTAACGGCGATGCACCGTATCGCTCGACGGTGGACGCGATGAGTTACTGGGTGGAGCAGGAGACAGCCGTCGGCGTACGCCTCGACCAGAACGACCGCATCGAGATCGTGACGGCCTTTGGCCTGGAAAACCTGTTTGCCCGAAGGATTACGCCGAACAGCCGCAAGCGCAACAGCGCCGCAGAATTCTCGGCGCGGTTGGCAAGGAAGAACTGGTTGTGGATATGGCCCGAGCTACGCGTCAACGCTTGAGCGATCAGGCAAGCTGATAGCGCAATGCCGACAACTCGATGTGCGTGAGGATGACGGCACTCTTCAACTCGTAATTCATGCCGTCGGAAGGGTGGATGCGCCGCTGTGCCTGGTAGCTGATGCGTGCCAGGTCATCGACGGTTTCACGCACGCTGCGTTCGTCTTCGGACTCAAGCGCGCGTTGCGCCTGGCTGGAACGCTGTCCGAGCTGCTGCACAAAGTTCCTGATCTCATCCGGAATGGTGACGTCCGTGTCGCATGCGCGGATCGCGTGATAGATCGTGCGGTCGATAAAACCGAGGCGTTGCTGGATTTCCTCACGTTGTACGTTCATTCGAGGCTCCTCTTTGTGAACCCTGTACAAGTACGATCGGTCGGCTCTGATGAAGCCTTGACGGTGCAGCATCGGGTCAAGGTTGGTACAACGTCTGAAGCGGGTCTTCGTCAGAGCAGGATTAGGTAATGCGTCTACAGCGAAGTTCCTTCATGTCCGGGATGCGCATGGGCGCTGCATCCGTCTCCAGCAGTACAGCGCACCCATCGGAATGGCAAACGCTGCGCTCATATTTTGCGCCGGCTCACGGCGCGGATCAATCCGCACTGCACAATGTCTGACAGGCACATATCAAGCGAGAATTGATGCATTGCGCAACGCTCGCCGCAATGCAGCATTGCGCAGCATGGCGTGCGGATGGAAGGTGACGAAATGCGTGTCGGAGAGACGGGAACAGGCAACCGGCCGTCAGTCCAGGTCGGCTGCGCGGGATGGAGCGTACCCGGTGCCGTGCAGGAGCATTTTCCTGCCGACGGCTCGCATTTGGTGCGCTACGCATCCGTCTTCAACGCGGTCGAGATCAATACATCGTTTTACCGTCCGCACCGCGCCGCGACCTACGCACGCTGGCGCGACAGTGTGCCGGAATCTTTCCGGTTTTCGGCAAAGGTTCCGAAGACAATCACGCACGAGGCGCGGCTGCATGGTGTGGACGACGCGCTGGAAAAATTCATCGGGGAAGTGAGCCACCTCGAGCGCAAGCTCGGTTGCCTCCTGGTGCAGCTGCCGCCCAGCCTGTCCTTCGATGCGAAGATTGTGCGCCGCTTCTTCCGGCGCTTGCGTGCGCTCACTCCCGTCGATGTCGTCGTCGAGCCTCGGCACAAGAGCTGGTTCACGGCGGCAGCGGGCGACGTCGTTTCGTGCCTTGGGGTGGCGTACGTGGACGCTGACCCTGTCGTAGCGCCCGTACCTTTCGAGGACACGCTTGCGCGCATTGCCTACCTGCGCTTGCACGGCTCGCCGGTGATTTACCATTCCGCCTATCCGGATACCGTCCTGGACGAAATTGCGCAGCGCATCATGTGTCATGCCGATGCCGGGCGTCAGGTTTGGTGCATCTTTGACAATACGGCCAGCGGCGCGGCGGTACCTAATGCCTTGTCCCTGTCTGCGCGTCTTCGCTTGCCTGAGCAGGTGGCGATGTGAGCGCCGGCGCACTGGCATTGCTGCCTGGGGTTTTCACCACGGTGACGGTGCAGTCCGCCAGTGCCACGACTTCCGAGGATACGCTGCCGAGATAGCGCCGGAAGGCCGAGCTGCCGCGCGAGCCGATCACGATATGGTCCACAGCATTGACATTTGCATAGTCGATGATCGCTGCCGCTACATCAGGGGCGGCCAGCACATGGTAAGTGATCTTGTCCGGGGAAATGGCGAGCGGCCTGGCCCAATGTTTCAGGCCGACCAGGTGCTTGACGTGAATGTTTCGCCCCTCCTTGTCTACCAGTTCGTCCATTCCGATGCGATTGGTTTTCTGCACGGTCACACAGGCCAGGCGAGCACCCGGCTCCGTCTGCAGCACGCGCCGTGCGGCAATGCGCAGGGATTCGGCCAATGCCTCCGACCCATAATTCAGGTCGACCGCGACCACGATGATCGGCGCGTGTTCGAGCTGCGTTGATGCCGACTGCTGCGGGCTCGGTTCCATCCCGATCGAGCGGAACCAGCGGCGCGCCATCTTGAACATGCCGTCGCGCACGCGCTTCTGCGCCCGTGCAGTGAGCTGCACTTGGTCCGGGTTCTGCAGTTCGAACGCCAGTTGTGCAGCGGTATCGTGGCGCTTGGCGGGATTGACTTCGAGGCAGCGCAGGATGATTTCCTGCAACCAGGGCGGAATCTTCGGGTTCAGTGCGCACGGCGGTACCGGATCGCGGTACAGGCGGCGGCGCAGGCCGGGCACTGAAGTCGGAAAACCGTAAGGACGTTCGCCGGTTGCCAGGTGGTACATCAGCACGCCGAGCGCGAACAGGTCGCTGCGCGGATCATTGCGGATATGCAGTACCTGTTCCGGCGAAATATACGGTCCTGTACCCATCGGCAGGCGGAACTCCTCCGCCAGCAAGTCCGGCAGCTTGTCGTGGCGTGCCAGGCCATAGTCGATCAGGATCGCCTCGCCGGTTTCGTGGAACATGATGTTGCTCGGCTTGAGGTCGAGATGGATCACGTTCTGGCGGTGCAGGTCGTGCAGTGCGGTGGCGACGCGGATGCCGATGGAAACGACTTCCTCGACCGGCAGTGGCGCTTCGTCGAAATGCAAGCGCAAGGACTTGCCGGCAATCTCTTCCATCACGATGTAGGGCTGGCCGGTGAAATCCCCCGATGCCACGAAATGGGGGACGTGGATGCCGGTTAGCTTGGGCATGATCATCTGCTCGACCTCGAAGCCGACGATGGCTGCGGGATCGGTGTTGTCGCCCAGGATGGGGATCTTCATCAGCAGGCGGGGATCGTCATCCTTGCCGTCGACACGGGTGACATGCCACAGCGTCGCCATCCCGCCCTTGTGCAACTTTTCTTCGACGCGAAAGCCGTCGATCACCATGCCCGGCTGGAGGCGGCTCATCTTCCGTGCTCGAGGCGATTGCCGATACTTTGCGGCAGGCCGGCGGCACGGATCTTGGCCGCTGCAGTTTCGTAGTCGTAGGGCACGCGGAAGTAGATCAGTTCGTTCGTCGCATCGTCGAACAGCGCGTAGCAGGCGGCCGGATTGCCGTCGCGCGGCTGGCCGACCGAGCCGGGCAGCACCAGCCAGCGGCGCTGCGTGCCGAGCGGAATGCTGCTGTCACCGGTGGGCACGAAGGAGGACACCTTGCCGGTAGGCGACAGGTTGTACAGCGCCGGCTCATGCACATGGCCGCAGAAGGTGATGCGGGCGCGGGTCGCATGCATGCTCTTGACCGCTTCCAGCGTGCCGGTGATGTATTCCCAGCTCTTCGGATCGGCGGCGGTCGCATGCACGAACAGCAGGTTGTTGTGCTCCTGCGTAAGCGGCAGCTTGTCGAGAAAGGCGAGCTGGTTCTCGTTGAGCTGCGCGCGGGTCCAGTCGACCACTTCGCGCGCCTGCGGATTCATATGCCTGGATGCGGTCTGGGTGACGGCGACATCATGGTTGCCCTGGACGGCGAACGCGTCTTTCGCAACGTAGTCCATCACGGTATCGACTACCCAAGCCGGGTCGGCGCCGTAGCCCACCAGGTCGCCCAGGAAGGCGTAGCGCTGGGCATTGCGTTCCTTGGCATGGGCAAGGCAGGCGGTCATCGCCTCGCGGTTGGCGTGGATATCGGTCAGGATGGCGATCAGCATGGACGGGTGTTTCGGTTGGAGAGTATCGTTTTGACAAGCAGCTTGTCTTTCCCTACATCCTACTCCCCCTACCTTTGATTTTGCTTACATCCGTGCCGGAAGGTTTTTACCCGAGCGTAAGCAGGTCGTTTGCATACCGCAGCCGTTGCGACAGGAGCCGTGCAATGTTGCGGAACAGCTTGCTCGAGATATCCGGGAACCTGACGATGTGGTCGCCGTCGAGGCGGAGCAGGCGGCAGTGGTTGATCGCCTTGACCGAGGCCGAGCGGCTGCGGCATTCGATCAGCGACATCTCGCCGAAACATTCGCCGGGGCCGAGCTCCTTGATCAGTTTCTGGACGCTGAGCGAGCGCTTGTAGATGGCTGTCTTGCCGGAGAGGATGACGAACAGATGGTGATCCTGTTCGCCTTCGCGGATCGGATAATCGCCCGCCTTGCACTCAACCAGTTCGGCATCCGCCAGCAGCCGGGCCAGCTCGGTCTGTTCGAGGCCGCGGAACAGGTCGAGCCGAAGCAGCAACTGGTAGGTCTCAGGCTCGCAATGGACGGACATGACTGCCTTTCAGGGTTGGCCTGAGGCAAGGGTAGAGCGGATTCCTGCGCCTGTCTATGCCGCACCGGCAACAAATTGCCGATATCCCTTCGCCCGCAACTCGCAAGCCGGGCATTTTCCGCAGCCGTAACCCCAGTCATGCAGTTCGCCGCGTTCGCCGAGATAGCAGGTATGCGTATCGGCGCGGATCAGGTCGACCAGAGGCGTGCCGCCTATGTTCTGCGCGAGTCGCCACGTGGCCGCCTTGTCGATCCACATCAGCGGCGTTTCGAGCTTGTAGCGCGTTGCCATGCCGAGGTTGAGCGCTACCTGCAGCGCCTTGATGGTGTCGTCGCGGCAGTCGGGATAGCCGGAGAAATCGGTTTCGCACATGCCACCCACCAGCACATCCAGCCCGCGCCGATAAGCGACGGTCGCGGCGACCATCATGAACAGCAGGTTGCGGCCGGGGACGAAGGTGTTGGGCAGGCCGTTCGCCTGCATCGCGATTTCGACATCGGCGGTCAGGGCGGTGTGCGAGATTTTGCCGAGCAGCGACAGGTCGACCATGTGGTCTTCGCCCAGCCTGGCATTCCATTCGGGAGACAGGGCGCGCATCTTTTGCAGCAGTGCCGGGCGCACGCTCAGCTCGATCGCGTGCCGCTGTCCATAGTCGAAGCCGATGGTTTCGACCTTGGCATAGCGGGCCAGCGCCCACGCGAGGCAGGTGGTCGAGTCCTGTCCGCCGCTGAACAGGACCAGTGCGCCGTTGTTGACAGTCATGCTTGTTCCATCAGGTCAGTTACGATGCCGGCATTGTAGCGCCGGCGGCACCGATCACGGCGTCTTCCCGCTTATACCGCGCAGGGTTTGCTCGATATAGTCCCCGTCGTCTTCGCTGTAGCGGATGCGCGCCGGATACCACTCGATCGAGGGCGCCAGCCAGATATCGATATGCTGGTCCGTGGATTCCGCCGGGCGTACGCGCGTAATGTGCAGCGTATTCAGTTCGCCGACCGGCGTACCGATCTTCTCCTGCTTGACGACGCGGAAGGTCCAGGGCTCCGCATCGCGCACGCCTGCCACGACAAAGTCCCAGCTCGCGCCGGGCTTGACCTTGGCCTTTGCGGCGCGCGCCACCGCGACCAGTTCCCAGATCACGCTGTTGCGATCCTGTTCGCCGCCCTTGATCGGATAGGTCTGCTCCGCATTGGTGAAGCGGATCGCGCCTGCGGCCCGGTCGAACGCGGTCGTTGCGGCTTCCTTGCGGAAGCGCTTTTCGGTATAGCTTGCGGGGGCCAGGCCGAAGGCATCGACGTCGCCTTCGCTGCGCGCGTCGAGGATTTTTCCGATGAGCACCGCGCGCGCTTCGTTGGTGGCATTGAACCGGCGGCCGTCCAGGGACCAGCGCATGACCCCTTCGCCCTCGAGGGGGATGCCTTTCTGCCTTGCCTTGATCGTGTAGGCGAGTTCGGCCGACGGCGGCATGTCGGTCTTGTACTTCGGTGCCGCTTCGGCAGCAGTAGTTGCCAGTGCCAGCATCGCGCAGAGCACTATTGCGGAGGGCGTTTTTGTCGAGTGATTCATTCGTTTCCTGATGAAGCAATAGCCGGCGACCGCGGCGTCAGTTCCGCCAGCACCATATCGAGCCAGTCGCCGTTTGCATATGTGTAGCGGACCTTGGCCGGATACCACTCATGCAGCGGCGCCAGCCAGATGTCGATTTTCTGGTCGTAGGAGCCGGGTTTCGGCGAGCGTACGACGTGCCAGGCCGACATTGTTCCGTGCGGCGTTTCGATTTCTTCCTGTCCGACCACATCGATGCGCCAGGTATCGGCATTGCGCGCACCCGCAACCATGATGTCGAATGCCGTGCCCGCCACGAACTGCCCCGGATCGCCGCGCCCGATGCCGGCCAGTTGCCAGATGATGCTGGCCCGGTCCTGCTCGCCGCCCTTGTACGGATACTCGGCCTGTGACGCGGAAAAGCTGATCTTCCCATGCTGGAAGTGGGTGTTGGTCATCGCCTTGCGCCACGGCTTTTCGCTGTACAGGACGGGCGCGATGCCGAACTCGTTGACCGCGCCTTCGCTGCGGAAATTCAACACCGTGATCTTGAACAGGATACTGATGCTTGCTTCCCCGTTGATGACGTAGGCACGGTCGGCAGCGTCCCATTGGAACACGCCCGTGCCGTACCATTGCTTGCCGTCCCGCAGCGCCTGCACCTCGTACTTCAGTTCGGCGGAAGGAGGGAGGTCGAATTTGAGATTGCCCGCCGGGTCGCCGACCTGGGGTGCTGTCTCGCCTGCTTCCGGCGCGGCGGCAACCGGTTCCGTCTCGACCGCCTGTGCCGGCTCGGTCACTGCAACAGACGTGTCCGGCGAGGAGATTGCGGCCGTTTCTGTCACCTGCGGAGGTGGCGGTGCGGCCGGGCGCGGTGTCGGCTTGCGTACCGGTTTGCTCTTCGGCTTCGGCGCCGGCTCGGCTTTGGCTACCGGGGGTGGAAGCAGCTCGGTCGTGATCACCGCTGGCGGTTCGCTGCGAAACCCCGGAAGCACGATACGCCCGTTGGCCCAGTTGAAGAGGAAGAGATGCCACAGCAGCGACGCCAGCAGGGCAGCCGGCAGCATGATCCGGCGGACGGATCTTCGCGCATCGGACTGCGGGGATTGTGCTGACGTGGAATTGCGGGCCATTCCGCTAGTTTAACAACCTCGCCGCGGGGCGACGTGATGCGATACAAAGTTTCACAGTGGTAATGTGACGACCGGCGGATAGAGCGACGGACCTTGAGCAGCGGCAGGTCGCAGCAGGATCGGAACCTTTATCATTTTGTTCACTCAGCTAATCTGTTACGCTGCATTTATTTGCCTACGGAGGGTAGTGATGATTAATCCGAACATACCGAACATCCCCGGGATGGGAGCGATGACGGATACGCTTGATTTCGTCAAGAACCTGTGGGGCAGCATGGGCCTGCCGGGGATGAACATGCCCGGCATGTCCGCGATGAATGTACCCGGCATGGTGATGCCCACGCTCTCCGTCGACGAGATCAACAAGAAGATCTCTGATCTCAAGGCCGTCGAATCCTGGCTCAGCCTGAACATGGCCATGCTGCGCAGTACCATCCAGGCGCTGGAGGTGCAGGCGGCAACGATTTCCACGCTGCAGACGATGGGCGAGCGCTTCACCGCGTCGATGCATGCCCCCGGCGAGGCATTTGGCCAACATACAACTGGCGCTGCCGGTGCACCCAAGCCAGGCAACGGCGCTAATGGCAGCCATTCCGCCGAGCGCTCCCACGCCGGTGCGCCGGAACCAACCACAAAGGACGAACAGGACGCGGCAAGCCTTACCGCGCCGCTGGTCAACGCGGCGGCGTGGTGGAACATGTTGCAGGACCAGTTCAAACAGGCGGTCAACACCGCGATGACGGAAACCCAGGCCGTGGCGGCAGCGGCAGCAGGTCCGGTTACCGAGAAACCCAAGCCCAAGGCGAGCCCGAAGCCGAAAACCTCCTCCGCTTCCGCCTCGTCGTCATCCGGCACGACGCGCAAGCGCAAGACAAGCAAGTAAGGCCTTTACGGCTAGCGCCCGCGCCCCCAGGATCAGGCGCGGGCCTCGTGTTTTTCCTCTCGTGCGGGCGCGCCTGCGCCCGACACCTTCAGCCTCCCCGCCATCCACAGCGAAACCAGGCTGCAAGCCACCGCAAAATATCCCACAACGTTGTAGTGCTCGATCTGTCCCGCTGCATTGCGGGTGATGATCAGGCCAGCGACCAGCGAGGCCAGGCCGGAGGCCAGCATCTGCACCGACGATCCCAGGCTCATGAAGGTGCCGCGCACCTGGACGGGCGCGACGGCGGTCACCATCGCCATCCCGGGAATCATCCTCCCGGAAACGAGGACGAAGAACAGGGTCGAATTCGTCAGCACGATCCACCACGGCACCGGAACGAGGTGCGTGGTCACCAGGATGGGCACGAATGAGGCGACGGCGACCCAGCGGAAGGTGGGCAATTTCCCGTGCCGGTCCGCCAACTTGCCGATCAGGCGGGAGCTCAGCAGCGTGGCCGCGCCGCCGGCCAGGTAGACCACGGTGATGAAGCTCTCCGTCATGCCCACATTTGCCGTGTAGTACAGCGCGATATAGGGAATCACGCTGAAGTTCATCATCAGCAGCCCGACGAAAAAGTAAGCCTTCAGGTGGTCCGGGTGCCTTGCCACTTCGTAGATCTGCCGGAACACATTGCCGGTCCGCTCGCGCACGAGATGGGCCGTCAGGCTGGGGAGGGTGCGATGCGCGACGGCCAGGATGAGGCAGGCCAGCACCACGATGAAGAAGAACGGTGCGCGCCATCCAAGCTGCGGAATATGTTCTGCAAGAAACAGTCCGAGCGGCACGCCCGCCACTGTCGACAGCGAAAAGGCCGCCATCACGGTGCCCATCGCCTGGCCGCGCCGTTCGAATGGCACGACATCGGCGATCATGGTCTGCGTCATCCCGCCGAGGATGCCGCCGAACGCGCCCGCCAGCGCACGTGCCACCAGCAAGGCGATGAAGTTCGGCGCGAGCCCGCAGAACAGGGTGGCGACAATGAACAGGACATACAGCACCAGCATCAGCTTGCGGCGGTCGAAGCGGTCAACATAGGTTGCCGCCAGGAGGCCGGACACGGCCGCGGTAAAGGTATAGGACGACAGCAGCAGGCCGAACTCGTGCGTATTGATATGCAGCACCCGGATCAGTTGCGGCCCGAGCGGCATCATGATCATGAAGTCGAGGATGTGCGTGAATTGCATGCCGGCGAGGACCAGCAGGAACAGCCGCTCTTTTCGAGCGGGGAGATCAGGTGTGGAAGTCAACGATCGGCGTGAAGCTTCGGATTGGTCAAGGCGATAGCTTAGCAGTGTCGAAAGAATCTTTCCGGAAGCACGGACCGGGCGCGTAGCCGGGAACTGGCTTTTTGCGCCACTCGGCAGCATGGCGGCGAACCGGTCAAGGCGCAGGCCCGTCGGCACCTGCCTTTTGCCGGGCAGCGTCGGACAGGTTGACCAGCAGGTCGATGGGCAACGGGAATACGATCGTCGAGGCCTTGTCGCCGGCGATCGAGGCGAGCGTCTGCATGTAACGCAGCTGCATCGCGCCTGTCTGCTGCGCGAGCACCTGCGCTGCCTGCATGAGCTTTTCGGATGCTTGCAGCTCGCCCTCCGCGTGGATCACCTTGGCACGCCTTTCGCGCTCCGCTTCCGCCTGGCGAGCGATGGCGCGGATCATCGATTCGTCAAGGTCGACGTGCTTGATCTCGACGTTCGCGACCTTGATGCCCCATGCATCGGTTTGCGCGTCCAGCACCTGCTGGATATCCACGTTCAGCCGCTCGCGTTCGGCCAGCATGTCGTCCAGCTCGTGCTTGCCCAGCACCGCGCGTAGCGTGGTCTGCGCGAGCTGGCTGGTGGCCTCGAAGAAATTGGCAACCTGGATGATCGCCTTCTCGGGATCGACCACGCGGAAATAGATCACCGCATTGACCTTCACCGACACGTTATCGCGCGAGATCACGTCCTGCGTCGGGACGTCGAGCACGACGGTGCGCAGGTCGACCCGCACCATCTGCTGCAGCACCGGAATGATGATGATCAGGCCCGGCCCCTTGACGCCCCAGAAGCGGCCGAGCTGGAATACCACGCCGCGTTCGTACTCGCGCAGGATGCGCAGGGAAGAGGCGATCAGCATGATCAGCAGGATGAAGAGCACGCTGCCCAAGCCGAATCCGAGATCGAAGACCATATCTATTCTCCTTGTTCGTGATCGTCCGCGGGCACTACCTCGAGCACGAGGCCATTGCGTGCAGTAACGCGGACCTTCTGCGCGGTCCGGAGCGGCGTCCTGCTCACTGCGCGCCAGGTCTCGCCATGCAGCCGGACCCAGGTTTCTTCCCGGCCGGCCACAATCACTTCGGCGGTGCTTCCGACCAGGCCGGCATCGCCGCTGACCAGGGCCCGGCGGCGGCTTTTCAGCGCAACGCCGGCCACTGCCGCGAACAGCAGCGCGCTGAGGATCGCTACAACGGCGATCAAGGCGACCGGGATGCCGTAGCCGGGCAGTTCGGTATCGATCAGGATCAGCGCGCCGGCCACGAAGGCGGCGATACCGCCCAGCCCGAGCACGCCGAAGCTCGGCAGGAAGGCTTCGGCCACCATAAAGGACAGTCCGAGCAGGATCAGCCCCAGCCCGGCATAGTTCACCGGCAGCAGTTGCAAGGCGTACAGCGCGAGCAGCAGGCTGATGGCGCCGATGACGCCCGGCGCAACGGCACCAGGGTTCATGAACTCGAAGAACAGGCCGTAGATGCCGATCGTCAGCAGGAGTAGCGCAATGCTGGGATTGGTGATGGCGGCAAGCAGCCGGGCGCGCCAGTCGGGTTGCGCGTCGACTACCGGGGCGTCTTTCGTCCGCAGCAGCTTGTCCTGGCCGAGGGCGCTCACCTTCCTGCCATCGAGCCGCTTCGTCAAGTCGCGGATATCCGCGGCAACGATGTCGACCACGCGCTGCTTCAGCGCTTCTTCCGCCGGCAGGCTGACTGCTTCGCGTACCGCGCGCTCAGCCCAGTCGGCATTGCGTCCGCGCATTTGCGCCAGGCCGCGGATATAGGCAGCGGCGTCGTTGACCTGTTTTTGCGTCATTGGCGACGTGGTGGCGTCGCCGGCGGGATCCTTGTCGCCGGCTTTCTCATCCGGCGTCTTTTTTTTCGGTTGCTGCTTGTCGCGTTCCGGTTCCATGCCAGGGGCGCCGACCTGGACCGGTGTTGCCGCGCCGAGATTCGTGCCCGGCGCCATGGCGGCGACATGGCTGGCGTACAGGATGTAGGTCCCCGCGCTGGCGGCACGCGCGCCGCTGGGAGCGACGTAGGTAGCGACCGGCACCGGCGAGGTCAGGATCGCCTTGATGATCAGGCGCATCGAGGTATCGAGTCCGCCCGGCGTGTCCATCTGCAGGATCACGAGCTGGCTGCCATTCTTTGCTGCACGCGCAATGCCGCGCACCGCATAGTCGGCGGTGGCGGGGCCGATGGCACCGTCGATCGTCAGCAGCATGACGGATTCCACAGCTGAGGCGTGCAGCACGAATGCCGCCAGCATCAGCGCGCATGCTGCACGGAAGAGGGTGCGGAAAACCATGGATTGCTCCCGTGCATTGACCGGATAAGCTTATTCTCGGACACGGTGCCTGCACGGCCTTGCGTGAAATCAGAAGAAGGCGGATGGCGCCAAACGGATGCAGTTTTACCGGCTGGGCGATAATGGGAGCGTCCTTCCTATCCGTCGAAGAATGAATAACATCAACACTATTGCCGCCGTTCTCTTTGCGATTGCACTGATCCACACATTCGCGACCAAATCTTTCGGGCGCCTCGCCGACCGCCACCCGAGGCATGCCGGCCTGTTCCACCTGCTGGGCGAGGTCGAGGTCGTGTTCGGCTTCTGGGCCTTCGTCCTGGTCATCGTGATGGCGCTTGTCTCCGGAGGAAAGCAGGCGCTCGATTACGTGGAGTCGCGCCAGTACACCGAGCCTTTGTTCGTATTCGTGATCATGGTGGTTGCCGCGTCGCGTCCCGTGCTGGAAGCGGTGAGGGCATTCATCGACCTCCTCGCCGCGAGGTCGCCGGCACGCACTGCCGTGGCGCGCGTCTGGCTCTGCTTCGCTGTCGTGCCCTTGGTCGGATCGCTGGTCACCGAGCCTGCCGCCATGACGCTTGCCGCGCTGATGCTCGCGCCGCTGGTATTCCGTCCCGGCATGCCGGAGCGGCTCAAGTACGGTGCGCTCGGCGTGCTCTTCGTCAACGTATCCGTGGGCGGAACGCTCACCTCGTTTGCCGCGCCGCCCGTCCTGATGGTGGCCGCGGCGTGGCAGTGGGACAGTGCCTTCATGGCGGCCAATTTCGGCTGGAAAGCGGCATGCGCGGTGCTGATCAATGCGACCGCAATCACTTTCCTGCTGGGGAAGCATATTGCCGACGACGCCAAGGGAGAGCAGGCGGCCACGGGGATTCCGGTGCTGGTCACCGCCATTCATCTGCTGTTGCTTGTCGGCGTCATCGTCTTTGCGCACCATCCTGTGGTCTTTATCGGGATCTTCCTGTTCTTCCTCGGCTTCACACAGGCTTACGCCGATTACCAGAGCCCGCTGATTCTCAAGGAGGGGTTGCTGGTCGGCTTCTTTCTCGCGGGACTGGTCGTGCTGGGAGGCATGCAGCAGTGGTGGCTCCAGCCCATCGTGTCCGGCCTCGAGCCAACGGCACTGTTTTTCGGTGCCCTCGGCCTGACGGCGGTCACGGACAACGCGGCGCTGACCTATCTGGGTTCGCTCATCGAAGGCATCTCCGACGAGGCGAAGTACATGCTGGTCGCCGGCGCGGTGGCGGGCGGTGGACTGACAGTGATCGCGAATGCGCCGAACCCCGCCGGCGTGGCCTTGCTCAGGAACGGTTTTGAGGACGAGTCGATCAGCATTGCCGGTCTGCTGGCGGGCGCAGCCTTGCCGACGGTGGTGGCCGCGGCATTTTTCTTCTTGTAGGGCATCAGTTCCGTCGCAGGGACAGCAGCACAAGCGCGAGCACGGCAAACACGGCGCCCGCCAGGAAGGTCGCTTCCGCGCCGAGCGTGTCCCACAGTACCCCCGCAATCACGCTGGCAGCCAGCATCGCCACGCCGCTGCCCAGGTTGAACAGGCCGAACGCCGTACCGCGCAGCTCGGCAGGTGCGGTGTCGGCGATCATGGCCGACAGCAAGCCTTGCGTCGCCGCCATGTGCAATCCCCAGAACACCAGCCCGGCCGCGACCCAGGCAAACTCGCCGCTATGCGCCAGCAGCAGGTCCGCAATCACCAGCGGCACGATACCGGCCACGAGCAGCGTGCGATGGCTCATTCGGTCCGCCAGTTTGCCGAACGGGTAGGCGCACACCGAGTACACGATATTCATCATGACCAGCACCAGCGGCGCCAGCGCAAGCGCCAACCCGCCTTGTTGCGCGCGCAGCACGAGGAAGGCCTCTGAAAACCGCGCCAAGGTCAGGATGGCACCGGCGCCGACGACCCACCAGTAGGCCGTCGGCAGACGCGCAAGGGCGGCCCGGGAAATTGGAAAGGCCGTGCGACCGGGCTGGGAAGCTCTCTCCGGCTCGCGCACGCCTACCAGCAGCAGGACGACGGCAAGCAAACCGGGGATGAACGCTACCCAGAATACCGCCCGGAAATCATTAGCCCACAACAACATCAGCCCGATCGCCAGTAGCGGACCGACGAAGGCCCCGACCGTATCGAGCGCCTGCCGCAGTCCGAAAGCCGCGCCGCGTACTGCCGGATCGGTCACATCGGCGATCAGCGCGTCCCGCGGCGCACCGCGGATTCCCTTGCCGATGCGGTCAAGGAAGCGGGCGGTGAATATCCAGCCGGCGCCGGTCGCCATCGCAAAAAGCGGCTTGGTGGCCGCGCCCATCCCGTATCCGAGCACGGCCAGCCATTTCCGCTTGCCGGCCCAATCGCTGATAACACCGGAAAAAACCTTTGTAATCAAGGCGGTAGCTTCGGCAACGCCCTCGATGATGCCGACTGTCGTGGCACTTGTTCCAAGAACAACGGTCATAAACACCGGCAGCAGGCTATGGATCATCTCCGACGAGATATCCATCAACAGGCTGACAAACCCCAACACCCAGACAGTTGCGGGAATTCGGGTGGGTGCCGGCGGCGGAGCGTTGTTGTTCATATTCTTGTAGCAGGAGACATGGACAATGGCGACCTGAGCAATTTACCAAAGTCTCCCCCGACGGCGGCCTGCCTGGTTTCCCATAAATTCGGGATTTTGCGATTTTCTTGGTAGAATCAACGACTTAATCAACATTGAAGGTGCGTGATGCTGTACCCAGAACTATTCAAATCGCTAGAACAAGTCCGCTGGAATATGGAAAAGGACATTCCGTGGGATAAGTTCGATGCATCCAAGCTGACAGACGAACAAGCACAAACCATCCGGATGAACGCCATCACCGAATGGTCAGCCTTGCCGGCGACTGAAATGTTTCTGCGTGACAACCGTGGCGACAGCGATTTCTCGGCATTCATGTCCGTGTGGTTCTTTGAAGAACAGAAGCACTCGCTGGTGCTGATGGAGTACCTGCGCCGCTTCCGTCCGGACCTGGTGCCGACCGAGGAAGAGCTGCACAACGTGCGCTTCGAGTTCGACCCGGCACCGCCGCTGGAAACCCTGATGCTGCACTTCTGTGGCGAAATCCGTCTCAACCACTGGTACCGCTGCGCCTCCGACTGGCACACCGAACCGGTGATCAAGCACATCTACAAGATCATCAGCCAGGATGAAGCCCGCCACGGCGGCGCCTACCTGCGCTACATGAAAAAGGCGCTGAACGAAGTGGGCGACAGCGCCCGCGCCGCCTTCGCCAAGATCGGCGTCCTGATGGCTTCCGCGCGCCGCACCGACAAGCCGCTGCACCCGACCAACCTGCACGTCAACCAGGCGCTGTTCCCCAACGACACCGTGCAGAGCCGCCTGCCGGATCCCAACTGGCTGGAGCGCTGGCTCGACGGCCAGATCAAGTTCGACAGCGAATGGGAAAAGAAGGTCGTCGACCGCATCCTGCACAACATGTCCCTGCTGTTCGAGCGCACCTTCGAATCGGTCCAGGACCTGAACCGCTATCGCAAGGAAATTACTGCCCGCCTGGGACAGGGCGGACTCAAGCCCGCTGCATAAGCCGGTACTGAGGTAAGCTACAAGCCGCAAGCAATAATGCTTGCGGCTTTTTTGTTTCTGGCGCATCTCACGCTGCTCGACTTGCCATGCAAGTCAGCCTTCACTGAAACTTCGTTTTGATCATGCCGACCTTCGAGAAAAAAATTTGCACGCGCGCCGATCTCGGCGAGCGCATCAAGCAGTTGCCCAAACCGGTGGTGCTGACCAACGGCGTGTTCGACATCCTGCATCGCGGCCACGTCACCTACCTGGCGCAGGCGCGCGAACTCGGCGCCTCGCTGGTGGTCGCAGCCAATACCGACGCCTCCGTCAAGCGCTTGGGCAAGGGCGACGACCGGCCGATCAACACCTGCGAGGACCGCATGGCCATTCTCGCCGCATTGGAGTCGGTCAGTATGGTCGTGCCTTTCGACGAAGACACGGCGCTCGAGGTGGTGCAGGAAGCGCGGCCCGACATTTATGTGAAGGGCGGCGACTACGATATGACCGCCATCCCGGAGGGAAAGGCGGTGCTCGCCTACGGCGGCCGGGCGGTGGCGATCGACTTCGAGCATGACCGTTCCACCACCCGGCTCCTGACGAAAGTACGCAAGGGCTGACTTATCCATGAACGTCGCTCCACTCGCCGAAGTCACGCGCGGAGGGCAGGTCGAATCCGTGCATTTCGGCGCGGTCGCGGTCGTCAATGTGCGCGGCGAGCTGCTTTACCGGACCGGCGATCCCGATTTCCTCACCTTCACGCGTTCGACCATCAAGCCCTTCCAGGCATTGCCGTTCCTGCGCGCCGACGGGCCCGGATATTTCGGCTACGGTAGCCGGGAAATCGCGCTGCTCTGTGCCAGCCATTCGGGAGAAGCGATGCACCTCGACACCGTGCAATCCATGCTCGCCAAAGCCGGTTGCGACGAGCACCACCTGCAGTGCGGCTGCCATGTCCCTATCCACTACGCCACCATGAACCGGCAACCGGCGGCCGGAGAGCATTTCAACCAGTTGCACAACAACTGCAGCGGCAAGCATGCCGGCTTCCTCGCCTATTGCAGGCAGCACGGCCTGCCGGTCGAGAGCTACCTCGATCCGGGACATCCGCTGCAACAAGAAGTGCGTCGCTCAGTTGCCGACATTTCGGGCATAGGAGAGACCGCCATGCCCGCCGGCACCGACGGCTGCTCCGCACCCAACTATGCGTTGCCGCTTTCACGCCTCGCCTTCGCCTATGCGCGCCTCGCGCAAGGCGATCGAGAGCCGGTCTACGGACAACTCGCCGGCGACCTGTTCGGTGCGATGACATCGCATCCGGAACTCGTCTCAGGCACCGGACGCATCGACCTCGCATTGATGCAGGCCGGGCAGGGCGACTGGGTGGCGAAAGGCGGCGCCGAGGGCGTGCAGGTGATCGGGATACGTTCGGCGGGCATCGGCATTGCGCTGAAGGCCGCTGACGGCAGCACCCGCGGCCTGCAATCGGCCACCGTCTCGGTCCTGCAGCAGCTCGGCCTTCTCCCCGACGATGCAGGTGTGCTCGGCGCCTGGTTGACTACGCCGTTGCACAACTTGCGCGGGATTCGGACGGGAGAAGTGCGAGCAGCGGTCCGGCTCGAAAAAGTTTGATCTGGCGCCTCTGCGGACGACAATGCCTTGTGATAATGTGGCCTTCATGAAAGCCGTGAAGACCTTCTTCATCTGGTTGCTGTTGTCCTTCATTCCACTGCAAGGTATCGCGGCAAATGCCGTCCTGGTCTGCAAGGCGGCGCACCAGGCGCCGGTTCCATCGCAGGCGATGGATGACATCCATGCACACCCCTGTGGCGGGATCGACACCTCGTCCCATGCACTCGATGGGCCCGATGGATCCGATGACAACGGGCAGGAAGACAATGCTGATTGCGCTGCCCACTATATATCAGCATCGTGGCTTCATACGGCAGAAATGACTGTGTCGCCGGCAGCTCCCTTGCCGGTCACGGTTTCTTACTTGGCTTTCCATCTGCCTTCCTTTGTGCCGGACGGCCCCGAGCGCCCTCCGCGCGGCCATTCTCTTTGAAGCTTCCGGATCGTCGCTGTTCGCTTTATTGCAGCGACGTGATGTCAACGTTTTTAAGGAGAATGACATATGCAGCAGGTAGCAATGTTGGCCGCGCTTGCGCTGCTCCCGTTCGTCGTGCACGCCAACGGGCAGCCCTACGCAGGCCAGGAAAGACGCACCATCAAAGCCCTGTCCGAACAGGACATTGCGGACTATCGCAACGGTCGCGGCATGGGTAGCTCGAAGGTCGCCGAACTGAACCACTATCCCGGACCGCGCCACGTGCTCGATCACGCAGCGGCCCTCGGACTGTCGGCCGAACAGCAGGCGCGGATCCAGCGGATTCATGACGAGATGGCGCGTGAGGCTGCAGGCGTGGGGGAGCGGATTGTCCAGAAGGAGTCGCAATTGGAGGCACTGTTTGCGGCTCGCGAGGCCAATCCGGACAATACCCGGCAGCTTGTGAATGAGATTGCAGCGCTGCAGGCGGAATTCCGCCTTGCGCATTTGAAGGCGCACTTGTCGACGCGCGAAGTCCTGTCCCAAGAGCAGGTGGCGGCGTACGACCGGATACGCGGCTATACCGGCACCAAAATGCACAAGGGCGGTCATAGTCACGGCATGATGCACGGAAATACCAGCCGCGATTGAGGCGGCCAGCGGCACGCGCGCCCTGTCCATGACAAGCACGCGTGCCGCGCACGATACGAAGTCAACATGACTGCCTTCGGCAGTCGAAGCAAATGAAGGAAATGATCATGCAAAGACGTACCCTGCTGCAGGGCGCACTGGCCGCGCTGGCCCTGCCCGCCGTCGCCGCACACGCGGCGAAGAACACCCTGCCGGTCATCGAGGTGTACAAGAGCGCAACCTGCGGCTGCTGCCACCTCTGGGTGGATCACCTGCGCGCGAACGGCTTCACCGTCAACGCGCACGATGTGCAGAACCCGGGCGAATACCGCACCAAATACGGCATCCCGAATGAACTCGGCTCATGCCATACCGGCATCGTCGCCGGCTACGCAATTGAAGGCCATGTGCCGGCGGCGGAGATCAAGCGCCTGCTGGCCGAGCGGCCGAAGGCGAAGGGACTGGCGGTGCCCGGCATGCCCATGGGGTCTCCCGGCATGGAAGGGGCGCGCAAGGATTCGTATGATGTGGTTCTGGTCCAGGCAGACGGGCGCCATAAGGTGTACAAGCACTACGGCGCCTGATTCCTCTTCGGTTCGAGCCTGCCCGTGACGGGACTGGCTCGGACCCGGAAGGTGTCAATGCATGTGGTGCATGTTGTGTGAGTTGCCCTTGCTTTCTTTCTTCTCCTGCACCGTCACTTTCACCTCGGCCTTGCCGGCCTTCTCGAACGTCAGAGTCAGCGGAAAGGTCTCGCCGGCCTTCAGCGGCTGCCGCAAGCCCATCAGCATCAGGTGGTAGCCATCCCCCGGTTTCATTTCGAGCTTCGCCGATGGCTTGAGCTCGATCTGGCCGACTTCGCGCATCTTCATCACGTTGCCTTCCATCGACATCGTGTGGATTTCTACGCTCTTGGCGACCGGCGAGCTTGCGTTCGTCAGCTTGTCCGTCGTCTTGCCCTTGTTTTCAATTGTCAGATAGGCTGCGCCGGTGGGCTGGTGGGGAGCGGTCGCACGCGCGTAAGGCTTTTCGATCGTCAGGTCGTTCAGCTTCGTTTCCTGTGCAAAGGCGGGGAGGCAGAAGGCGATCGCGGCCGCGAGCGTTGAAATGGAACGTAAGGTCATGATGGTCCTCGAGTGTTCTGGAAAAAAAGAAATCAGATGCCGCCGGCGAAGCCGTGCTGCCGCCAGGCTTCGTAAACGACCACGGCAACGGTGTTCGACAGGTTGAGGCTCCTGTTGTCCGGGAGCATCGGCAGCCGGATGCGTTGCGCCGGCGGGAAGGATTGGCGCAGTGCCGGCGCCAATCCTCGTGTTTCCGAGCCGAAGACGAACACGTCGCCCGGCAGGAAAGCGACGGTCGCAAATGGCGTCGAGCCATGCGTGGTCAACGCGAACATGCGTGCCGGATCCGGGCGCTCGCTGGTGAGGAAGGCTTCCCAGTTCGGGTGCACTTTCATCGTTGCATAATCGTGATAGTCGAGTCCCGCACGCCGCATCTTCGCATCATCCAGCGGAAAGCCGAGCGGCTCGACCAAGTGGAGTTGCGCTCCGGTGTTCGCGCACAAGCGGATGACGTTGCCAGTATTCGGCGGAATTTCCGGTTCGACCAGTACTACGTGAAACAAGTCCAGCTCCTTCTGTTGTCATCGGTGCGGCGTACGCGCGAACACGATGTTTGTTACGCGCGTTGCGCCGAACCGCTTGAGCGTTGCCGCAATTTCATTAAGCGTCTCCCCGGTTGTCATGACGTCATCGACAACGCCGATATGGCGTCCACGTACCCGTCCCATTGACGATGGCGGAACGACAAAGGCGTTGCGGATATTGTCCCTGCGTTCATCCGGATGCAACATCGCTTGCGCATGTGTTTCGCGATAACGAACGATAAGCCGGGAGTCGAGCGCCAAGCGCATGCTGCGCGAGAGTGGTTTTGCAATTTCCAGCGCTTGGTTGAATCCCCGTTCGACGAGGCGCTGCGGTCCGAGGGGCGTTGCAGTCAACAGATGAGGCAGTCGCATCCCCTTGGTCGCGCGATGCAACAATTGCGCGAGCAAGGGCGCGGTTTCGAGCCGGCTCCCGAACTTCAGTCCGAGCACCAGCTGGTCAATCGGCGGTGCGTAATCCGTTGCGACAATTGTCGCATCGAATGCTGGAGGCTGTTTCAGGCAGTCGCCGCACACTGTGTCGCGCGCAGCGCCGGAAACCGGAATGCCGCAGCACGTGCAACGCTGCTTCTCCATCGTAAAGAACTGTGCATGGCAACTGTCGCACAATGCTGCATCATGTTCCTTGCCGCACAGCGCGCAGGAAGACGGCAGCGCGCGTGGCACGTCTGCCAGGAACTGAAGCAACAGGGGTCGCATTCGTGCAAGCATGGAGCAGGCATATCCTCAAGCGTGTAAACTGCACGCATTATCTCATTGCACCGCCGGATTGCCTTGTGTCTTCCCAGTCTGATTCCCGCCTGAGCGCACCCATTGACCTGCACCGTGTGCGGCAGTTGTTCGGCGAGGCCGGTCGGATTGCCGATTCCAACTTCCTGCGCAGGGAAATTGCCGCTCGCATGCACGAGCGTTTGGCACTGGTAAAGATTCGCCCGAAGCGCGTGCTCGACCTCGGATGCGGCGAGGGCGCGGACTTCGGGGCATTGCAGGAACAATATCCCGAAGCACGTCTTCTCGGCATCGACGCGTCCTTGTCCATGCTGGCCGCCGCGCGCAGCAGTCAAGTTGCGGCGAGGACATCGATGAGCAGCCTGCTCGGCAAATTGTTGCCGAAAAAGCTTGGCGCCAGGCACGAGCCGGCTTTCGATCAACTCTGCGGCGATTATGCACACCTGCCGTTGAAGACGGCATGCGCCGACCTGATCTGGTCCAATCTCGCGTTGCATTGGCATCCACAGCCCGACCTTGTATTCGGGGAGTGGCGGCGGGTGCTGCGTATCGACGGACTGCTCATGTTCTCCTGTTTCGGGCCGGATACCTTCAGGGAAATACGTGCGGCATTCATGCAAGCGGATGAGGCCGCGCATACACTGAATTTTGTCGACATGCACGATCTGGGTGACATGCTGGTTAACGCCGGTTTCTCTACGCCCGTGATGGATATGGAAACCATTACGGTGACTTATGAGACCATGGACAAGCTGCTGGCGGACGTGCGCGCGTGGGGCGGCAATCCCCTGTTGACCCGTCGCCGCGGCTTGTTGGGCCGCGGTGCTTGGGCAAGGGTGAAGCAACATCTCGAATCCCTGCGCCGCGCCGACGGCAAAATTCCCATGACCTTCGAGGTCGTTTACGGTCATGCCTTTCGTCCCGCGCCGAAGAAGACGGCGGAGGGCGAAACCATTATCCGGCTCGACTTGCCAAGGAGGCGTCGGTAGACGCTTGCAAGTTCCTTTGCGCTGACAGACAAAATCCGCCGTATTGTCAGACAAGACGGGCTTGCACTTTGGTCGAAAAGACAATGGGCTGGTGTAATGCCCCTCGTTGCGGACCCGCATCGGCGGGGCGATCACAGGGATTTGTAGGACTTTTTCCCCTTGATAACCATCCAATTTCCGACTTATACTTCCGTGGTTTTGCGCGCTGGGCGCTTCGCCTCGCGCCAGTGTTGAGGCAGTCTGACATGGCCACCCGCGAATGGATGCTGAAGCGCAATTGCTCCATGACACCGCGTCAGCTCGGTCTTGCCTACCTCGCGGTGTGTTCGACCTCGCTGCTTGTCGCGATATTTTTTGCCGCTTCCGGTGCTTGGTACATCCTAGGATTTGCGCTCCTCGAGCAGATTGCGGTAGGAACTGCCTTTTTGTTGTATGCTCGTCATGCGACGGACAGGGAACATATCGCACTCGAAGAGAACTGCCTGCTGGTGGAGGTCATCCAGGTAGAACATGTCCGGCAATTCAGGCTGGATCCGCGCTTGACGCGCGTCGAACCGCCAGTGTCGGGCGGCAGCGGGCTGGTGTGTTTGGAGGCGAACGGCACCAGGGTCGAAATCGGCCGGTTTTTGACAGAATGGAAAAGACGCGAGTTTGCGCGGGAGTTGAGCGGCGCGCTGGCGTTACAAAGATATAAACAGAATTCCAATTTTGGCTTTTGAGGAAAATATGAAACTTGCGAAGCGCCTTCAATCCCTGATGCTCGGTGCGTCGCTCCTGGCGGCCGGCATGCCGTCATGGGCGGTCAACGATAGCCCGGGCGGTCCCGCAAACCGTCAATTGAACTTCCACGAGCCGGTCACCAAGATCGCCGAGGAAGTCTATTCGCTGCACAACCTGATGCTGATCATCTGCCTGGTGATCTTTGTCGTCGTGTTCGGCGTGATGTTCTATTCGATTTTCAAGCATCGCAAATCGGTCGGCCACAAGCCGGCAACCTTCCACGAAAGCACCGCCGTTGAAATCGCCTGGACGGTCGTTCCGTTCCTGATCGTCATCGGCATGGCGCTGCCAGCCACCAAGACCGTGGTCGCCATGAAAGACACCTCCAACGCCGACCTGACCATCAAGGTCACCGGCATGCAGTGGAAGTGGGGCTACGACTACCTGAAGGGCGAGGGCGAAGGCATCTCCTTCCTCTCCGCGCTGTCCACTCCGCGCGAGTCGGTCGTCAATCCGGCCAAGATCGACAACGACAACTACCTGATCGAAGTCGACAACCCGGTCGTCGTGCCGGTTAACAAGAAGGTTCGTCTGGTCCTGACCGCCAACGACGTTATCCACGCCTGGATGATTCCCGCGTTTGCAGTGAAGCAGGACGCAATCCCCGGCTTCGTGCGCGACACCTGGTTCCGTGCAGAGAAGACCGGCGTCTACCGTGGCCAGTGCGCCGAGCTGTGCGGCAAAGAGCACGCATTCATGCCGATCGTCGTCAATGTCGTGACCGACGAGGAATACACCAAGTGGGTCGAAGGCAAGAAAAAGGAAATGGCTGCCAAGGCAGACGACCCGAACAAGACCTGGACCGTCGACGAACTCAAGCAGCGCGGCGCGCAAGTCTACGCCGCTAACTGCGTGGCCTGCCACCAGGCAAACGGTAAAGGCGTCCCGGGCGCATTCCCGGCACTGGACGGCTCCGCTCTGGTGAACGGCCCGCGCGCTGAACAGATCAAAGTCGTGTTGAATGGCCGCAAGGGCATGCCCCCGTTCAAGCAACTGTCCGACACCGAACTCGCTGCCGTGATCACCTACACCCGCAACAACTGGTCCAACAAGGCCCAGGAAAACATTGTTCAACCGGCTGAAGTGCTGGCTGCGCGCAAGTAATTGAATTAGGAGATTGAGATGACCACCGCAGTTGATCACGCACACGATCACTCTCACGACCACGCGCACGACCACCCGCACGGCTGGCAGCGTTGGGTGTTTGCAACCAACCACAAGGACATCGGTACGCTGTACCTGTGGTTC
>Ga0196972_1000033_pt1 | contig 134016 bp, 126 predicted proteins | sample S1v_2013CmetaG_FD_148618 | JGI IMG/M metagenome (GOLD analysis project Ga0196972, IMG submission 148618) | Soil microbial communities from Anza Borrego desert, Southern California, United States - S1+v_20-13C | ecosystem: Environmental > Terrestrial > Soil > Desert | place: USA: California...
GACCCCTACACCTATCTCGTCGAGCTATTCCGGAAACTACCCTTGGCTCAGTCCGCCGACGACTTCGAGGCACTACTGCCCTGGTATCTCACCAAGGCGACGGCCTGACCCCTATCCAATCGCCTACAACCTCGTCTCACCAGGCTCAAAGACGTCGTTAAAAGAGCGCTTACGTTTTATCTATCGCTCCCAAAAGTTCGGTAGACAAAAAGCCGCTTCACAACAACGAAGGCATTTCTGACTTACCCGATAATCGGCATTTCGTTGTTCACCCTTAAGGCAAAAGCCTCCAAAACCCTGCGGTCGGTGGGACATTGTCGCCTTCCTGCGGCAGGATCACGTCGCCCGGCACGATGTCCGAAGCGTTCGCAAGACGCATCTCACCTTCGCGCATGACCTTGATCTGCAGCGCGGCGATGGCCCGTTCGGCCCGGTATTCTTGCCAAAGGGAAAACAGCCCGTTGATGAGGATTGCGCCGATGATGGCGAAACCGAGGGTGGCCATGCCTTCGCCCGGCGCTTTCCAATCGCCGATAAAAGCCAATGCCGTAGCGAGCCACAGGAGCAGTGCAAAAAAATGGGTGAATTGCCTGATGAATCGCAAAGCGACGGATTCCCGCTGAATTCCGCAAGCCGATCGGCGTCGTATTCGCGGACGCGGCGAGCGGCCTCGGTTTCGCTCAGCCCTTCCGATTGGGTGTGAAGACTCCTCAAGGCCTGATCGGGTTGGAGTTGATGGATTTTCATGTCGCCTAATGGGTGAACCGATCCAGCAAACGCCTGAGCCGTCGCCGGTGGATCCCCGGATTTTCGTTAAGCAGCTGGAATATGTACAGAAAAATAGCTTCTATGCTATAAACCCCGCGCTATCACGCCGATGTTTCACTACGCGGACAGTTAAAACCCACTTAACCAAACAGTCGGTTTACAGAATATGACCAATCAACAATTCAGTAAGACTCGTTTTTCTATTTTAAGAACTGGTTTTTGCGCCGTCTCTATTGCGGTGGCCGGGCTGTTGACCGGCTGCGATGCGGGTCCGGGCAGCAGCGTTTCTGCGCCGGCCGCGTCGGAAGCGAAGATCAGCGGTAACGTTCAGGATCAGCACGGTCCCGTTATGGACGCCAAGATCGAAGTGCGGGACAAGAACGGCCAATTAGTGACGACAACAGAGCTTACGAGCACCTCGAACCACTACTCCATCACCGTTCCCGCGGGTACGGCTTATCCTATCGTGCTGACCGCCACTCCGAACAATCCCGATCCGGGCCGGGGTCCGGTCAAGGCCGTGGTAACCAGTTCTCTGGCGGACCGTATGGATATCACCGATGTCACGACCATTGTTGTGGATTCGGCCATGACCTTAGGCGGCTTGACCGAGGCGAATATCGCCAAGGCGTCCGGCGGCGCCATCGGCTTGCGTCAGCGGCAAGGCGTCAGCGCGGCAGCCGGCGGCGGCGGTGCGGGTGCCGGCCAGAGCGGCGGCGGTGTCAGCCGCGGCGGACACGGAGGACATGGCGAGCATGTGCCTTCGGGGGCAGGGGCGGCTCCGTCCGACAGCGGCTCCAACCAACAACAGCCGGAGCATCAGCAGCACTGATGCGGGGATCATCGACTTTAGCTTTCTAAAAGCTTCAAGCTTCCGGCGATTTTCTCGAAGCCGGCAGATGAGCCCGAAAGGGCCGTCTGCCGGCTTTTTTTGGGCTTTCGGTTTCTGGCTTACGATTTGCCCGCAGGGCGGCGGACAGGGCAGCAGAATCTGATCGGAGTAAAAAAAAGCGGCAGAGGAATATTTCCTCTGCCGCTCCTTTAAAATTAGGGAAGCGTGGCTGTTATTGCTTCACGGCGTTGAGATGAGTCATCGCTTCTTCGGCCGCTTTGCCGGCGACGTCAGCATGGCCCATTTTGCCGTGTTCAATTGCGCCGTCCAGGCTGGTGATCGCAGCATCCAGATGTGGATTGGCTTTTTCTTTGTTGGCTGCCACCGCATGAGTTTTTGCGGCTTCCGCGTGCTCGGCCACACCTTTGGCATCGCCCTTCTTGCCGCTATCGGCGGCAGCCTGGGCGTGTTTCATGGCTTCCGCCTTGTGGTCTTCGGCGGCAACGGCGTTTAAGCCTAGCGACAGGGTGAACAGGCCGGCGAGCAATCCGGATAAGAATTTTCCACGCATAACCATTCCTCCGTTAAAAAGTTGTTCTTCTTAATACCCCGACATGGGGCGGGTTACAAATATCACGCCGTTGATTTTGAGTCCATATTTTTCAATGAGAAGACCTTGATAATGTGCGGCAGCTTAGATAGGCGGGCGGTATTCGGATATCTCCCTATTGCCTTTACACTTCGGGGTGTCGGCAAAAGACTGGTCATTAGTAGCCGCCGGATAACGAAAACGGCAGGCGAATAAACACCATTCGGCCTGCCGTCGTAGGGACATAAAATCTACTTCGCCTGTTTTAGATGCGAAACGGCGTCCTCGGCGGCCTTTCCCGCCATATCGGGGTGGCCCATTTGGCTGTGCTGAACCGCACTGTCCAGGCTTTTCATTGCAGCGGTCAGATGTTCGTTGGGGTTTTGCTGCATGGCGGCTTCAACGTGGGGTTTTGCCGCTTGGGCGTGTTCACCGACGCCTGCGGCATCGCCTTTCTTGCCGCTATCGGCAGCGGCTTTGGCGTGTTTCATGGCTTCTTTGACATGGTTTTCCATGCCACCTTTTTCACCGGTTCCGGTCATCCCGGCGCCGCCGGTATAAGGTTGACCGCCGCCGGTACTCTCGCCGGTGGTTCCGCGAACGCCTGTTCCGCTCTGGCCGGTCTCGGTTTGCGACTGCGCATAACGCGTCGCGCCGTCTCCGGATTTTTCAGCCGCCAGGGCCTGATTCAATGTCGGTATCGTTAATCCTGCAAATAGACAAAGCAAAATTTTACGGTGCATCGCTTTTTTCCTCCGTGGAAAAAAATTGGACGGCTAAATCGCCGTGTTAGCGGGAGTGGTGCCGGTCTTGCTCATGCCCACGCTAATTGGCGAGCTTGTTTCGGTTGCCGCTTTTCGCAAAACGGGCAATTATTCGAAATCACCGGTCCCGGGTTCGGGCATTTCTTCCTGTCCCGGCGGCTCCTCTGAGCCTGGTGTCGGGGCTTGGGGAGTTTTACGCCGGCTTGGTTCGGAGGTTCCGCTTTCGGTGCCACGGCGTTGGCTCGATCCCGACGTGCCGCGTTCGCCATTCTTGCGTTTGTCCGTACCGGACATTCCTTTTTCGTTATTCCTGCGTTTGCCGGCGCCCGATTGGCCATTATCAGTATCCTCTCGCCCGGTCGCCTCTCTGACGATCTCTATCACATCGCCTCTTATTTTCCCGTTTTGAGAATCCGCTTTAACGTACGCAGCGATCCCCGCGGATTTTTCCGCAGCAATGCCCGGATTCAGGCTGAGCAATGAGATCAATGAGCCTGACAGTAAGCCGGTTAGAAATTTCGAACGCATGGCACGCCTCCTTTACACCAAAGTCCATTCCATTGGCCCGATTTAACCGGGATAGCCATAGTTAACACACGATAAGCTCTCAGTCTTTAGGGACATTTACTGAGAACGGCGAGGTTTGCAGCCCGGCGGCTTGGGAAAAGTCTCGGCGATGGGTAGCGAGGATCTCTCGGCTTTAGCGTTTGGTGCGGCTCTCCACCATAATGCAGGCATTGACGAGATAGTTGAAGCCGCGGGAGGCCAGGAATTTCAGTACTTCTGCATTTCCGGCGCCCGGTTGCAGCCATACGTTCGTTAGACCCAGCTCGAGACATTGTTTCAGGACAGTCAAAGTAGCCGCGGGCGGTATGACGAAATTAACCAGAGTCGGCTTGCTGGGCAGTCGCGCAAGATCCGGATAAGCGGGGTCGCCATTCACCGTCCGGCGATTCGGATTGACCGGATAAACTTTGTATCCCTTGCGTTTCAGATTGCGGTAGATCCTGTAGCCGAACTTTCGCTCGTCGTCGGTCGCGCCTACCACGGCGATGGCGCTATCCGGTGCATCCAAAATGTTCAGCAGCACATCGCGTGACAAAGCCATCACTTCGCCGGAAATTACCAAGCATCATTAAACTGCCGATTGATGGCAGGCGCTTCCGGCGCCGGCAAACGCACGACCACGTCTATTTTTTCGCCGAACGACCGCGAGACGATCTCGCCGCCGGCTTTCTCGACCTGATAAGTCAGCGGCTGAAGTTTTGGATAATCGATCGTCAGTTTGAGTTCGGCATATTCGACATAAGGCATCAGGGAAGCCTTCTCCAAAGCCATTTTGGCCGTGCCGCCGTAGGCACGGACCAGTCCGCCGGCCCCCAGCTTGATGCCGCCGAAGTAGCGAACGACCGCGACCAAGGCGTTGATGACGTCGAAGCCGGAAATATGCGCAAGAATCGGTTTTCCGGCCGTGCCGCTGGGTTCTCCGGCATCGTTGAAGTGGGCGATGACGCCTTGCTCGGTCTTTATACGGTAGGCGAAGGCGAGATGGTGCGCCGTCGGATGCGCCGACGCGATTTCGGTCAACCCGGACCGTAGCTGCAACTCAGTAGCGCAGGGCAGGGCGTAGCCGATAAAGCGCGAATGATTGACGGTAAAGCTGACTTCCGATCCTTTTTCGATGAGATACATGGATGAGGAAAAGCTATAACTGCGAGTCTAACCATTGTGTTGAAGACCTCATCATACCGTAGCCGGCTGTAAAGAGAGATTCCCATGAAACCGGTGTTTCATCCCGCGCTGGTGAACGATGTATTCGGCGATCCCGCGGTTTATGTCGATTTTTTGTTTGAAAAGCGCGCGCTGCTGTTCGATCTGGGCGATCTGCGGAATCTCGCCACGCGGAAAATTCTCAGGATTCGGGACGTGTTCGTTTCCCATGCTCACATGGATCACTTCTTCGGATTCGACTGGCTGCTGCGCCTATGCCTCGGGCGGGACATCCGCATCCGATTGTTCGGCCCCGCCGGTTTTCTCGGTCAGGTGGAAGCCAAGCTTGCGGGGTACACCTGGAATCTGGTGGAAAACTACGACACGGATTTCACTTTGGATGTGACCGAGGTTTTGAGCGAAACCGAAGCGCGACGTGCCCGGTTTCGTTGTAGGGCCGGATTTCGCCGCGAAAATGAACGCGAATTGACTTTGGCTGATGGCGTCTTGCTCGACGAAGAAAATTGCACCGTCCGGTTCAGCCTGTTGGATCACAAAATCCCGTGCCTGGCTTTTGCCCTCCAAGAAAAGCAGCACGTCAATATCTGGAAGAACCGGCTGGACGATCTGGATCTCGAGCCGGGACCTTGGCTTCAGACGTTCAAGCACGCCGTGCTCAATGGATTGCCCGGCGATACACCCATTACCGCCCAGCGCCGCGGACAGGGCGAAACGACGTATCGCCTGGACGATCTGGCCGGAACCATCGCCCACGTCTCCGCCGGACAGAAAATCGCTTACGTGACCGATGCCGTCTATCACGAAGCCAATGCCGAACGCATCGTTCGACTAGCGAAGGATGCCGACCAGTTCTTCATCGAGGCAGTGTTCGGCGATGAGCTTGCCGAGCGCGCCGCGCAGAAATATCACCTGACCGCCCGCCAAGCAGGCGGTCTGGCGCATCGAGCCAGGGTCAAATTCCCGGTGCCGTTTCACTTCTCGCCAATCTACCACGACCGGGAGAACGAACTCAGGGAAGAATTCGAGCGGGCGTTTCGAGGTTAATCAGATTGGCTCTGGGCGCCTGCTTTTATAGCGAACCCGTAAAACTCTGCGGCCAACCTTGCTTCTAAGGGGATATACCCGAAAGCCAAGGAAACGTTATGGCAGTCAAGCTCGCGATCATTTACTACAGCGCTACCGGGACCACTTACCAATTGGCGCGTGGTATCGAGGAAGGGGCTCAACGAGCGGGCGCCGAAGTGCGCTTCCGGAAAGTGCACGAACTCGCTCCCGAGGAGGCCATTTCGTCCAATCAGGGATGGGCCGCGCACCGCCTGGAAACTCAAAACGTGGTCGAAGCGGCCTTGGACGATCTGGTATGGGCCGATGCGATCATTTTCGGCACGCCGACGCGCTACGGATTGCCCACCGCCCAGCTCAAGCAGTTCATCGATAGGACCGGGCCTTTGTGGAATCAGGGGAAATTGGTGAACAAGATCGTTTCCTCGTTTACCAGTACGGCGACGCCTCACGGCGGGCAGGAAACGACGATCATCGCCCTCAACAATACCTTCTATCACTGGGGCGCCATCATCGTCGGGCCGGGCTACATCGATCCCATACAGTTCCAGGCCGGAAATCCTTACGGCGTATCGTTCACGAGCAACAACGGACAGCTGAAGCCGGACGACGTGGCGATGGCTGCGGCGAAATTTCAGGGCAGGCGCGTGGTCGCGGTAACGGCGCAGTTCCTCGCTGGTCAAAAGCAATAAGCCGACCGGAGCCGGCTGAGCGGTTTGTTGGAGGGACGGCCATGGTGACGCTTCACGACAAGAACACCGGCGCTTTTGTCGGAGAAATCAGCGACCAACAGCTTCAGCAGTTGATGGACGTATTGGAGGAAGAGAGCTCGGCCGACAGGGATTATTTCGTCAATCAAGCCGGGCTGGAGTTTTTGGAAGAACAGGGACTCGATCGGGCGTTGATCAGTCTGTTGCGGACGGCTTTGGGTAACAGGGAAGGCATGGAGATCGTTTGGGAGAAATCGTAAATCAAGGGGTTGCTCGAGCATCTCGCGAGCTGACGACGATAGGGGCGCGAGTGCCACGGTGACCCCGTGAACTCTTCAAATCGTGCGACTGACGTTCCAGTCCCAAGGAGGCAATATGCAAAGCAAAGCGAAGATTCTCGGCCATCCGGCCCATCCGATACTGATCGTATTTCCTCTCGGGTTGCTGTCCACGGGTGTAGTCTTCGACATCATTTATCTGATGACGGGCTCTCCAAATTTCGTGACAGTCTCCTTCTGGATGATTGCGGCAGGAATCATCGGCGGGCTGATCGCTGCGCCATTCGGCTTAAAAGACTGGATGGCCATACCGCCCAACACCCGCGCCAAGCATATCGGACTGATGCACGGTATCGGCAACGGGATAGTGCTGCTGCTTTTCATAGGTAGCTGGTGGCTCCGGCGGAATATCGATTTTCCCGGAGCATGGGCCTTTGTTCTGTCGTTTGCCGGCTTTGCACTGGTCTTGATCACCGGCTGGCTAGGCGGCGAATTGGTAGACCGGTTGGGTGTCGGCGTGGACGATGACGCCGATCTGAATGCGCCGAGCTCTCTGCACAAAACGCACTGATCAGATGGGGCCGGGCAAATCTCAATACCGGCCCAGTCGCTTGTCCAAACTCAGATCGCCGGGGCCATGGGCGGCAATGACCATGAACCCCCCGGCGATTGCTATGTTCTTCAGGAACATGATGGTTTGCACCTTATCGTTGAAGTTAAGGTGAAAGAGCAATGCCGCCGCAATGGAAAAGCCGGCGAGCGCCAGGGCAAACCACCGCGTGTGCCAGCCGATCATAATGGCGATCGCTCCTCCGACTTCTAATGCGATAACCAGCGGCAGCAGCATGCCCGGCACGCCCATCGATTCCATATAGCTTTGGGTGCCGGCAAAACCGCCGATTTTGTTGAGGCCCGACAACAGAAAAATGACGGACATGAAAATCCGTCCAATAAGTTCGGCGTAACGGGACATATTGGCGGACATACTTCCTCCTTCCAATCAGTGCGTACGCTGCCAAATCAGCTCTCCGTTTCGATATACCACTTTAATGCGGTGGAATGGAATAGTATGCGTTTGGCCTTGGGGATCGGTGAGTACGAATACGCCGGGGCGATCCGCCGGAAAGTCGATGCTTTTTAGCGGCGTCATGACGATCGTCTTCTCGATCCGGTCGTAGTAGCCGATGGAAAATTCGGCCCGGCCGAAGTCTTCATCCCAGCGGATGCGGTTGAGTAGATCTTGGATAGGGATCATCTCTGCGGTTCGTCGTCCTGATCGCTTCTTAGACAAGTCCTTAGGTTTCGGTGTCAGCGCGACAGGCAGAAAGCCGGCAGCCGATTAAAATTAAATGGGTTCAATCGATTTTAGTGAGTAATCCCATGCAGAGAGCCTTAGCTGAAGCGCTGGATTGCGCGCCGATGGGCGTTGTGGTCATGCGGGATCGGCGAATTCTTTGGGTGAATAAGCGCTTAGTTCAGTGGTTCGACATGACGAAGAACCAGCTCGTCGGACTGACTTCGGAGACTGCGGAGAACATCGGACTGGCTGTTCTGTTTGCGGGGGACGATAGGCTATGCATCACGCGCGGCGGCGGGCAGTTCTGGCTGCGGCGCGAGCACGCCACCCTCGCCGAGGGCCTCGAGGCGTATTTTTTCGAGGATGTGACCGAACAGGTGCGGATCGAACAGGATCGGAGCCGCCTTCAAGACTTAGTAAGCGCCCTGAACACCAAGGACCCAGACACGGGGCTCCTGAACCGGAATGCTATTCTTCAGGCTTTAGAGGGGCACGTGAGCCGCAGCCGGCGTTATGGCAATGCCTTGTCGGTGATTCGCGTCACGCTGGAGCCGCCCCGTAGCGCCGCGATGTCGGAAATCACGCTGCGCGAAATCGCTCAGGAATTTAATGCGCAGTTGCGTTGGGCCGATCAAATCGGTCGCCTCGATGGGACGACTTTCCTTTTGATTCTTCCCGAGACTGTCCGCACCGATGCCGACGTACTGGCCACCAAACTCGGTGGAGAACGTGTGGGATTGGCCGGCGCGGACCTGTGGCGGATCGAATGCACGGTTGCTTCCTGGCAAAAGGGGGACGATGTGCGAAAACTCATGCAGCGCGTCTATCCTAGTGCGGGCAGGCTGAAATTACAGTGATGGCGAGCACGCTGGGTACGATAAAACTGGGAAGCCCGGGCGAGGACATCGGCCGGAAGGATCTGGCCGCCATCGTCCGGCGTTTCCAAAACCTGCACCGGCTTCAGCTGCAGCGCATTCAGGAGCATCAGACGCCGCGTCAGCAGGATTTTCTCGATGTGTTGCCGCTGCTGTTTCACTGCAATCACCCGATGCTGCCCGGCTATGTATCCTCCGAGACGCCGGCCGGTATCCCGGACTACTCCCCCGGCCGCCGAGCGTTGCTCGCCGTCAAGCGGCTGACCAAGAGCTTCGAATATAAGCGGCGCACGCTGGCCGAGTATCCGATTCATGGCATTTACCTGATGGGTAGCGTCAGCAGCATCGCCTATTCCAGGAAAAGCGATCTCGATGTCTGGTTGTGCCACTCGGGCTCGTTGAATGAAGGCCAGTTGGACGAACTGCGCCGTAAGGCGGCTGGCGTGGAACAATGGGCTCAATCCCTGGGATTGGAGGCCCATATCTTCTTCATCGATACGGATCGTTTCCGTCATGGGATCGGCACCCCTATTTCCTCGGAAAGCTGCGGCAGCGTCCAGCACCATCTGTTGCTGGAGGAGTTCTACCGCACCAGCCTCTGGCTGGCGGGCCGCGCCATGGCCTGGTGGCTGGTGCCGCCGGACCAGGAAGACCGGTACGGAGATTATCTGAACCATTTAAGGGAAAAGCGTTTCGTCAACGAAAACGATCTCATCGATTTCGGAGGCCTTGAGCTCATCCCGCCCGATGAATTTCTCGGCGGTACGCTTTGGCAGTTGCACAAGGCGATCGAAGCGCCTCACAAGTCGCTGCTCAAACTATTCCTAATGGAGAGCTACGCCAGCCAGTATCCCCGCACCCGATGGCTCTGCACCCGATTGAAGGCCGCCGTGTACGATGGCAACTTGGAGACTGGCGCACTCGACCCGTATATCCTCATGTATCGCGACGTGGAGCGGTATCTGGCGGAACGGGGCGAGCGCGAGCGGCTGGAGCTGGCGCGGCAATGCTTCTACCTCAAGCTCACCGAGCTGGCGCGGTTTAAGGGAGGCGCAGAAGGCGAGAAATGCCGGCGGCAGGACATCTTGCAGGCGATGCTTCGCGCCTGGGGATGGCCGCCTCAGCGTGTCCGGGAGCTGGACGAGCGGCGCCACTGGACGGTGGTCAAAGCGTTGCGGGAGCAAAAAGTCATCGGCCGCGAACTGACCCGAAGCTATCAGGCCGTGAGGCAATTCGCGCTGGAGCACGCCAAGATCGGCGGTCTGGCCGGAGAAGAAATCAAGCTGTTGGGACGTAGACTTTCCGCAGCTTTGGAGCTTAAACCCGGCAAGGTGGAAAGGTTGAGCCTCGACAGCGGCGACCGCATCGAGCCCGCCGATTTTTCCGTGCACGAAACGCGATTGGCGGACGGGGAAATGGGATGGATTTTGTATCCTGGACGAGTCGGGCCTGCCGATGCCGAAAAGGCGCCGTATCTAAAGAAGGCCCGCAGCTTGGTCGAGCTTATGGCCTGGCTGTCGCTCAACGGGCTCCACGAGCGGAGTGCGAATCTCTCCCTGCAAACCCTCGAAAGCGCGTTAACGCCCTTGGAACTCAAGAACAGTTTTCATGCGCTGAACGGCTTTCTCGCGTCGCACCATAACGAGCCGGAACATCTGGACGACTATGGCCGAGCCCCGCGTGCGGTCGCTGCGGCCTTGTTCGTCAATTTGGGCGTCGATGTCGATGCCGACCGCCGCGACGATGGCTTCAGACTGGCCAGCAATCGTCATGATGCGCTGAGCTATGGGCACGAGCGGATCAGCCTGGTCCATCAGGTCGATGCTGTTACTTTGACGTCGTGGCGGGAAACCTTGGTTAAGCGTTACCAAGGCCTGGTCGGTTTCCTCGATTGCCTGGCGGATCTCATCAACGAATCCTTGTTCGATGAATCTCGTGTCGAATGTTTCTGTTTTGTTGCCGGGCGGGCCCGAACCATCGCCCTCAGAGTGAAGGCGCTTTATCAGGATTTGAGAACGGCGTTTTCGAATTCGGATCAACCGCTACGCTATGTGTTGCGAGGCGGTCCGGAGTTCTACCTATTCGATAAACGGGGAACCAGCGTCCGTTTTTGGGGCGTACCCGATGTCGACCGCTTGTATGCCGAGTTGTCGACTCCCCGGCCTATGTTTTCTCCGGTCATTTTCGACCGCGCCGCCTTGGAAAATGACCCTTTGCCTTTGATCTACGACCATAATCGGCCGGGAGTCATTCAAGTCTTTTGCCTACCGGAATCGGGGCAGGTAAAAGTTTACATTCTGGACGAGCGGGGCTCCCTGTTCTTTCGGGTCCACGAAGCGGTCGGACCTCAACTCTTGCTGGGACCTTATGCCTCGTTTCTCAGCGACATCCTCCAGCGCTACGTGCTCGCCGCCGGCGGGATCGAATATCACTTGGTGGAACACGAGGCGTCCGGCGGTTACAGCGTGAAATCTGCCGGGTTCCAGTCCAACCCGGTCAGCCGTATGCTCGAAATTCGAGTATCCGCTCAAGAGATCGCGCCCGGCCGCACGGCCTATACCATTTTCTGCAACGACTCGGAATTCTCGTCCATGGATGCGGGACAGGACGTGTTTTCTATGGCGGCGGCCCATATCATGCGGCTTCGCCAGAGCGGAGAACGCTATCCTATCTATATCACCGACATCGACCTCCCGCTTTCCATTTTGGGTGTGAATACGCCGGAAGAGCTGCAAACGATTCACTTCCTCAAATTCAAAGAGAAAATCGAAGAGCGCCTGAATGCCTGATCATCCGTTATAAAAAAAAGGACTTCTATTCTTTTTTGTCATTTGAATCCCGTCTAAAATTGAGCGGTTTTTGAACGGCAACTCTTTTTTCCGAGGCAAAAAATTAGTATGAGTGCACAGGCTTGGCTGGCGGTCGGGGTGGTTTTGGGGTGCTTGAGCTTGATGCTTTTCACGGCCGCCGCACCTGAGCTGATATTGCTGGGCGGGGTTGTGGCGCTACTCATAGCGGGCGTGCTGACGCCGGAGCAAGCCTTAAGCGGGTTTTCCAACGAAGGCATGATAACCGTCGCCTTGATGTATGTGGTCGTGGCGGGTATCCGGGAGACCGGCGGCGTCGACATGCTGGTCCAGCATGTGCTCGGGCGTCCGAAATCCCTGCGGGGCGCGTTGTTGAGGCTGATCGTGCCGGCAACGTCGGTGAGCGCCTTCATGAACAATACGCCGCTGGTGGCAGTCTTTCTGCCGGCCGTTCTCACGTGGGCCAAGCGCCTGCAAATTTCGCCTTCGAAGCTTCTCATTCCGCTCAGTTATGCCGCGGTTTTCGGCGGTACGATCACCTTGATCGGCACCAGCACCAATCTGATCGTCAATGGTCTTCTCCTGCACAGCGATAGGCCGGGGCTGGGGCTATTCGACATCGCATGGGTCGGCATCCCGTGCTCGATCCTCGGGGTGCTCTACATCTGGTTTTTGGCGCCACGGTTATTGCCGGAGCGCAAGCCCGCCAGCGCCGTGTTCGAGAATCCCAAGGAATATACGGTCGAGATGTCGGTTGAAGAAAACGGATCGTTGGTGGGCAAAACCATCGAAGAGGCCGGTCTTCGCCATCTGCAGGGATTGTATCTGGTGGAAATCGAACGGGGCGATGAAGTATTGGCGGCGGTCGGACCTTACGAGCGTCTTCAGCCCGGCGATCAGCTGGTTTTTGCCGGCGTCAGCGATTCGGTGGTGGAATTGCAGCGGATCAAGGGATTGCTCCCCTCGGCCGATAAGTCGTTTACCCTGGAGGACAGCAAGCATCGCGAGCGCGTGTTGGTGGAAGTGGTCGTTTCGCCGCAATGCGCATTGGTGGGCAAGACCATCAAAGAAGGCCGTTTCCGCATGGTCTACGGCGGCTCGGTGATCGCCGTGGCGCGCAACGGTCAGCGCATTTCCGGCAAAATCGGGGAAATCCGGCTGGAGCCCGCGGATACGCTGTTGCTCGACGTTCGCCCGCCATTCCTGGAGCGGCATCGGAATTCCAACGATTTCCTTCTGATCAGCCAGGTTTCCGAGTATCTGCCGGTTCGTCACGACCGTGCGGGTATGGCCTGGCTGATTTTGGCCGCCGTGGTGCTGAGCGCGTCTTTCGAATGGTTGAGCATGCTGAAGGCGGCCATGCTCGGCGCGGCCGCCATGCTGCTGACGGGATGCTGCTCCGTGCCGACCGCCCGGAAAAGCCTGGATGGTCAGGTCTTGCTCGCCATTGCGGCTTCGTTCGGTCTCGGCAAAGCGCTGGAGGTATCCGGTGCCGCATCGGGAGTCGCGCAAGGCTTTCTGAGTATCGCAGGAGACAATCCGCTTTTGGTGCTGGTGCTGTTTTATGTCTTGACCGTCGTGTTGACCGAACTGCTCAGCAACAATTCGGTGGCGGTATTGATGTTTCCTTTGGCTTTGGCCATTGCGGACAAACTGGACGTCAGTTTTTGGCCGTTCATCATCGCCGTGATGATTGCCGCCTCCATGGGCTTTTCGACGCCCATCGGCTATCAGACCAACTTAATGGTTTACGGTCCCGGCGGTTATCATTTCAGCGACTTTGTCCGTTTCGGCGTCCCTTTGAACATTTTGATGGGTATTGTGGCGTTGAGCATCATCCCCTGGGTGTGGCCGTTTCACCCATGAGCGTGTTTTAAAAGCTACTGCGCGGTGTTCGGCCTCCTCATGTACTTCGTGTACACTCTGGGGCCTGCGTTGCAGCTCCCGTCCTGGGAGCTGCAACGCAGGCCCGGCCTTCGGCAGTCCAAATCCTCTCCAGGCGGATTTGTCCGGGCGCCTTGCAATCGGACCGCTCGCTGAGCTTTCTAAACTTAAACACGCTCTCAGCACCGGCCGCACGTTTCATTCGGTTTTTTCTCATGACGTTTCGATACATCTCTTATCTGCTGATCATCTTGACCTTCACCGGCTGCGAACAAGCGGCCGAAACCCAGCTTTCCGGGTCAATTCAGGGTACGACCTATCACATTAAAATGGTGATGGACAAGGTCGAGGCGACGCCGGAACAGGTCAAAACCGACGTCGAGGCCGTGTTCAAGCTGGTCGACGAAAAACTGTCGAATTGGCGCGAGGACTCGGAAATTTCCCGTGTGAACCAGCAGAAAACGACCGACTGGATTTCGGTTTCTCCGGAGATCATTCAACTGGTGACAATCGCCAAGGATATCCACCAGCGCTCGGAAGGCTGCTACGACCTTACGGTAAAGCCTTTATTCGATCTGTGGGGCTTCTCAAAGCACGAGAGCCGGGTGCCGGAGCAGGGCGAAATCGACCGGACTTTGACTCACGTGGGCATGAGCAAATTGGAAGTCGATGCGGAAAACGGCCGTATCCGCAAGCTGGATCCGGAACTCATGATCGATTTGTCGTCCATAGCGCAAGGCTATACCGTGGGCGCCGTAGCCGATCGGCTCGAGAGCCGGGGCATTCACGATTACCTCGCGGAAATCGGCGGCGAAATGAAGGTCAAGGGGCGCAAGGCCAACGGCGCGCCTTGGCGAGTGGCGATCGAAAAGCCCACGCTGCTGGTGCGGGAAGTCCAGCGCATCCTGGACATCCATCAGGAAAACGGCGCGGCCGTCATGACGTCCGGCACGTACCGAAACTTTTTCGAATCGGGCGGCCAAAGCTATTCCCATATTCTGAATCCGAAGACCGGCCGTCCGGTGACTCACAACCTTCTGTCCGTCACCGTTCTGCACGATGACCCGACGCTGGCGGATGCCTGGTCCACGGCTCTGTTGTGCGTGGGTGAAATCGAGGGGCCCAAGATCGCCGAAGCCGAGGGTCTCAAGGCCTTGTTTATTTACCGGGACGGTCAGGAACTCAAAGAGCGTATGAGTAGCCAGTTCACGAGCGCTCCCACGCCATAGTTTTCTGCTGAAAGAGGGTTAGAGTCCCGATCCTCGTCGCTTTGTTTCGGGAGAGCGCTCCGCGTGTGGTTCGGCGGTGATGCGCTCGGCGAAATAATACAAGATATGCGAGAGGCCCAAATAAACCAAGGCGAGGGCGAAAATCGGGCTGATCGGCAGGTCGTTGAGCATGGCGTAAAACTCGGTGCCGCCGGCCGTCAGAAGGAAGATCAGCCCCATCAGCAGCGCTTCGATACGGCTTCCCCGGCGATAGCGGAAGTACCACAGCATAAGTTGGCTGATCAGTAGATAGCCGACAACGATAAATAGGTTGTTCCGCAAAGGGCCATAGACTCCCTCCGCGTCCGGAATAATCAGGTTCAAATTGCTCAGGATCGCAATCCCGCCCAGGATGGACAGCCAGACGGCAAGATGGAAATTTAGCGAGATGGCGCGGTTCATGGGCTTCTCCGGGGTGCTTCTTGAACGGCTAGTCCCTTCGAGGGTGCAGGACGGCGATGAGTTCCCGATCCGGTCAAGACGGTGAAGCCACGTTTTACCGTCCCATCAGAGCCGTGTCTTTCGTCCGGTCTCCGTATCGTTTTTTCGTAGTAAAGCGGGAAGCGCGATCAGCAGGCCGAGCAGCGTAAAGCTGAGGATCACCTCCGGCGACCAGATGTCTTTGATGTCGCTGATTTCGCCCAAAGTCTGGCCTAAGTTGACGTAAACGAAACTGGCGGGAATGACGCCGATCACGGTGGCCAAAAAATAGGTGCGGGCGCTGATGTTGGTTGCGGCCGGCGCCAGATTGACCAGCCAAAATGGAACAAGCGGCACCAGTCTCAGAAAAAGCAGGTAGCGGAAGGCATCGCCCTCAAAACCTTCCACGATCTTCGCGGCCCTCGGAAACTGCGATAATTTGGCGCGGGCGAAGTCGGCAAAAACGAAGCGCGCCGCCAGAAAAGCCAGCAGCGCGCCCACCGTCGATGCGATCACCGTCACCAGCGTGCCCAACCAACGTCCGAACAGTAAACCCATCGTCAGCGACAAGATCGCGCCGCCCGGGATGCTGAATGCCGTCGAAGCGATGTAGAGCGATGCCGAGGCGAATAGCATGAGTGTGTAATGCCGCTCGGTGAAATCAACGAGCCGATCGCGGTTTTCCTTGATGAATTCGAGGCTCAACCATTCTTGTCCTCCGAGAGCGAAGAAGGCGGACAGCACGGCGACAAACGCCAGGGCCAGTCCGACCCTGCCGTAAAAGCGCTTTTGTGGGTTGGGCATGAGTCCTTCTCCGGAAGAAACCGAGGTCAGTATACAGACGGCCGGACTGACGCGAAGATTGCGCGGCAAACCGCTTCGCCGAATTCGAATTGAAGGAGAGACGCTATCAGGCTCGACGGGGATTCGCGAACGCTCTCTTTTGAAAGGCGGTGGTCGGAAAGCGCGATATTGGTGTTTTCCCCGTCCGTCGTGCGGACGGGGGCGATATTAACGCATTAACGCTTCATTCCGTTTTTCAGCGCGGTGAACAGGGTATTGCCCGCAACGGTGTTATCGCTTCCTACCAAAACCATGATTATCAAACGGTCGTCCGTCTTCAAACATTCAACCACACCGATCATATGCTCGCTCCATGAACGGACCGAATCCTCGTCCTTAGTGATTCTGCCCGCTTTTTCCGAGTTCAATATCGACTCGCCCCTGTTGACGCAATCGGCTTGGCTCATGGTTCCTCCGTCCAAGTGATCCCACCACATGGTGGGCGCAGCTGCGAAGGTGGAGAAAGACAGACCGCTCATCAACAAGCAGGCGAAGACGGGGTTAACTAAACATCGTGTGGACATAGAAAATCCTCCTTGGTTCTGTCCAGTTGAGGGCTGAATTGCTCGGTGCCCCTCTCCCTAAAGATTTAAACTACCGCCCCGGTGGTTTCTAAAATAGGCTGCCTTGACTCCGCTGTCTCGGGGGAGGGAATAGCGCCTTGCTCAGCCTCTTAGTTAAGACACTGAAAACTATCTAATTGCAACGGAATGGTAAACACTCATACTTCTCATCAAAACACTGACGACAAGGTACCTAAGAGGGTGAATCGCGTCGTAATTGACGGCTCCTACGGCGAAGGCGGCGGGCAAATCCTGCGGACGACGCTGTGCCTGTCGGCCATCACCGGTCGTCCGGTGCGTATCCAAAACATCCGCGCAAGGCGGAAGAAGCCGGGACTGGCGGCCCAGCATTTAACCGCAGTGTTTGCGGCGGCCAAGCTTTGCGATGCCGAGCTGAACGGCGCCGAATTGGGCTCCAAGACCTTGACGTTTACGCCGCGGGTAAAGCCGAGACCCGGCGATTATCTATTCAATGTGGCGGAAGCGAGGCAGGGGGGCAGTGCCGGGGCGGTGTCGCTGGTGCTGCAAACGGTGCTGTTGTCTTTGGCGTTGACCGAAGGTTTGTCCCGTGTCGAGTTACGGGGCGGAACGCACGTGCCTCTGAGCCCGTCGTTCGATTATCTTCGTGATGTGTGGTTGCCCTATATGAAGCTCATGGGCGTTCGCGCCGAGCTCAGCCTGAAGCGATCCGGCTGGTATCCGGTCGGAAAAGGGGAGGTACTATTGGAGATGAGCGGAACCGGCGCAGACGCGCGAGAGAAGCTGCGTCCTCTAAACCTGCCGGATCGAGGCAAACTCATCGAAATATCGGGCCGTGCACTCGCCGCCAATCTTCCCGAGCATGTAGTCAAGCGCATGGCAGACCGTGCACAGACTATTCTGCGGCGAAAAAATGTGTCTTGCGAGATTGATGCAGTTTCCGTTCGAGCAGCCTGCCCGGGGGCGGGAATTTTTCTCATCGCCCGCTACGAGCACTCTCTGGCCGGTTTCAGCGCCTTGGGCGAGCGGGGGAAGCCTGCGGAGCAAGTCGCCGAAGATGCTTGTGCAAAACTGTTGGAGCACCATCACACGAGCGCCTCGGTGGACGAGCATTTGGCGGATCAGTTGGTATTGCCTTGCGCTTTGGCCGGGGGCGAGTCCGTTTTTTCGGTCGATCCGATGACGCGGCATCTTTCGACTAATGCGTGGGTGGTGGAGCGTTTCGGCGTCGCCGAAGTCGAATTGATATCGACTTCGGCTACAGCCGGTTTGGTGCGAGTCTTTCCGAATCCGTGAGAATATGCCCGTCCGTAACGCCGACATTGCCAGGATCTTTGAGGAAATCGCCGATTTGCTAGAGATTGATGGCGCGAATGTGTTTCGAATTCGCGCCTATCAAAACGCGGCCCGTATTCTCCAGGAATTGGGCAAGGACGTGCGCTCGATGGTGCAAAAGGGCGAGGATCTTACCGAATTGCCGGGCATCGGCGCCGATTTGGCCGGCAAGATCAAGGAAATCGTCGATACCGGCCACTGCAAAGCGCTGGACGAACTGCACAAGCGGTTGCCCCCCGCCATCGCGGAGCTTTTGAAGATCCCGGGCTTGGGACCGAAGCGGGTTAGAGCGCTTTACAGTGAACTCGGCATTCAAACCCTCGAACAGCTTCGGCGCGCGGTACGCGATCATCGAATCCAGGCGCTTCCTGGCTTTGGCGAGAAGACCGAGATGCACATCGCGGATGCTCTGGAAGCTTACGGTGGCGGAGCCGGGCGTTATAAGCGTGTCACTGCCGATCAATATGCGGTGCCTCTACTCGATTACTTGAGCGGAGTTCCCGGTATCGGACAGGTGGTGATTGCCGGCAGCTATCGCCGGGCTAAGGAAACGGTGGGCGATCTCGATATTCTGGCGACCGCGGAAGCGGGAAGTCCCGTGATGCAGCGTTTTGTCGACTACGACGAGGTTACGGAAGTTCTGTCACAAGGTCCCACGCGCGCCAGTGTGCTGTTGCGCGGGGGGCTGCAAGTGGACTTCAGAGTGGTGCCGGCGGAAAGCTACGGTGCGGCGCTGCATTATTTCACGGGCGGCAAGGCGCATAACATCGCCATTCGGCGTTTGGGACAGGAGCAGGGCCTCAAAATCAACGAATATGGGGTATTTCGAGGCGAGCAACGGGTTGCGGGCGATACCGAAGAATCGGTTTTTGACGCCGTGGGGCTACCCTTCATCCCGCCCGAACTGCGCGAAGACCAAGGCGAGATCGAGGCGGCCAGAGCCGGACGCTTGCCGAAACTGGTCGAGCTGTCCGATCTCAAGGGCGATCTTCATGCCCATACCAAAGCATCGGATGGCCACAACACTATTTTTGAGATGGCTCAAGCCGCGAAAAATCACGGCTTGGAATACCTCGCCATCACGGAGCACTCCCGTCGGCTGACGGTAGCACACGGTCTCGATCCGGTCCGCTTGCTCAAGCATATGGACGAGATCGATCGGCTGAACGAAACCTTGGACGGCATCGTCCTCCTCAAGGGTATCGAAGTGGACATTCTAGAGGATGGCAGTCTGGACCTGCCGGACGATGTGCTCGGCAGGCTCGACATCGTCGTCGGTGCGGTGCACAGCCGCTTCGACCTGCCGCGAGCCAAGCAGACCGCGCGGATTCTTCGCGCGATGGATCATCGTTATTTCACCATCCTGGCGCATCCCTCGGGCAGGCTGATCGGCCGCCGGGAGCCCTACGATGTCGACATGCTGCGTGTCATCCGCAAGGCAAGGGAGCGTGGGTGTTTTCTCGAGCTCAACGCCAATGCCGAGCGCCTCGATCTCATCGATATTCACTGCAAAATCGCCAAGGACGAGGGTGTCCTGATCAGTCTTAATTCCGACGCACACAGTATTCTGGACTTCGGCAACCTGCGCTATGCCATTGGGCAAGCTAGGCGGGGCTGGCTCGAGTCCCGTGACGTGCTGAATTCCAGCAGCCTGAAGGAACTGCGCCCATTGCTTCAGCGGACTGTTTAGCGTCCTAAACGTAGGGCTGGTCTCCCAAAAAATGGGGGGCATGACAACGCCATTGAACTTTTCTTTATCTGAAGCGTCTTAAAGATAAGTGTCAGGAACGACGCGAACTACTCATCTCCTCCCTTTGAGTAGTGTCATTCGCCCGGCATCCCCCCAAGCCGGGACTTTGCTCCGAGGCATGTCCCCCCATTTGCTTCGGAGCTTTTTCTTTTTAGGAAGCTCTGATTAAGTCCTTCGACAGGCTCAGGACGAACGGTAACGGATTGATTCCGTTCGTAGTGAGCTTGTCGAACCATGAACGGAATCAACTTGATCAGAGCTTTCTTTATGGGTCATTAGCCTCGTTCGATTGGGGCATTTCCAGCCAGCGGTCCAACACGGTCCAGGCTTCCTCCAATCCAATCCGTTTGAGTGCCGAAAAGAGCTGCAGGCTGACGGCGAGTCCCTCTTGCGCGTTCAATTCGGCTGCAACCTTCTGCAAGGTTTGGAGTGCAGCCCCCCGGCTGAGTTTGTCCGCCTTGGTCAAAGCGATGTGCAGCGGAAACTTCCAGTGACGGCACCACTCGATCATGCGGTGATCGAATGGCGTCAGAGGATGGCGGATATCCATCACCAGGAACACCCCGCGCAACGATCGGCGCTCGCTGAAATAAGTCTCCAGAGCCTGGCGCCAGTTTTTCTGGATCGCCTCCGGCACTTGCGCATAGCCGTAGCCGGGAAGATCGACCAATCGCCTCTGGTCGTCCACCCGGAAGAAATTGAGCATCTGGGTTCGGCCCGGCGTTTTGCTGACTCGCGCCAGCGCTTTTTGCTGCGTGATGACGTTGATCGCGCTCGATTTTCCAGCATTGGAGCGGCCGGCGAACGCGACTTCGAAGCCTTCGTCCGGTGGTGCATTCTTCACGCTCGGCGCACTCGTCAGGTAACGGGTATTTTGATAAGCAGTATTCATGAGAATCGATTCGGGGAAAGCTGTTGACTTTTGTAGTCTATCTGTATTTGATTTGCGCTCTAAAACGAGCCGCAGGTCGGCGTGTAATAGCTTTTTATTTTGGTTTACGAGAGCGAGGATTCAATGATGGGGAAGTGTGCATTATGGGTTTGTTTCGTTTTGTTGAGTGGTCATTCCCTCGCTTATGCTCAAGGAAATGCGGTGGCCGGCAAGGAAAAATCGGAGGCTTGTGCCAGTTGCCATGGTGACGACGGAAACAGCAATGCACCCATTTTTCCCAAGCTGGCTGGCCAGCATGCTTCATATCTTGCGAAGCAATTGCACGAATTCAAAACCGAGAAAAGAGCCAATCCGACCATGACCGCGATGGCTGAGCCTTTGACCGACGCGGATATAGACGATCTCAGCGCCTATTACGCTCAGCAAAAGACGACGCTTGAAAAGGCGGAGGCACCAAATTCCCTGGGAGAGACGATTTACCGCACCGGCAATGCCGCGTCCGGCATCCCGGCTTGCACCGGTTGCCATGGCCCGGACGGCGCCGGCAATCCTTCCGCCAAGTTTCCCGCTCTGCGCGGTCAGTACGCCGCTTATCTCGAAAAGACTTTGAATGATTTCAAGACCGATGCTCGCGCCAACGATGCGAATTCTATCATGCGAGCAATCGCGGCTAAGTTGAACAACGAAGAAATCACCGCTGTGTCCAGTTATACCGCGGGTTTGCAATGAGGATGATTAGGCGAAATTGCTCAAATTTCGGCCTCGCAGCCACATATTTCATGATTTTCGGTTTAAAATTCCAGCTATTGGGCGAGTCTGGGCGAAAGAGTGCCTCGACTCTCGATAATTTTTGGGGTGCGGATCATTTTAGAGCGGAGCTTGTTTAATGAAATCGGCGTTGAGTTTGGTAGCTTGCTTGGTGTTGTTTTCAACGGTGGCGTTCGGGGCAGCTAAGCCGGAGGAGTTCAAACAGGGCGTCGATTATGAATTGATCAATCCGCCGCAACCAACCGTCGATCCCTCCAAAGTCGAAGTCATGGAGTTCTTTTGGTACGGCTGCCCCCATTGCTATCACTTTGAGCCGGATTTGAACGCATGGCTGAAAAAGAAACCCGATAACGTCGTTTTTATTCGGCAACCTGCAATTTTCAACGCACGCTGGGCGGCTCATGCCAAGGCGTTCTATGCGGCGGAAGTGCTTGGGGTGCTGGATAAGGTCCATGCCGATTTGTACGACGCTATCCAAAACAAGAAGCAAGCTCTCGAAAGCGAGGCGGACCTGGCCAAATTTTTCGCCGATCATGGCGTTGCCGAGGCGGACTTTCGCAAAGCCTATAAATCGTTCGCCGTGGATACGAAAATGAGGCAGGCGGAGACCATGGCGGCTCGGTACGGCGTGACGGGAACGCCCAATGTCATCGTTAACGGAAAGTACCGGATCGCTCCTCAGCAAGCCAAGTCGTTTCCTCGGATGATTGCTATCATGAACGTTCTAATCGAGAAGGAATCCAGCGTGGCGAAGGGTGCCCAGTAGTAATGTATATATGAAAAGAACATCAACATCATGCCGTCGGATTAACGGCGAGTAGGTCGGGGGTCTCGTGTCATTAAGTACTGTCATGCCGTCTCGATCTATTACGAGTTCTTTGAAAGCTAGCACGCCGATAAACAAGCGGCGTATCCGATTCGCCAGTTTCAATATCCAAACCGGCATCACAACGTCCAGTTATCGGGACTATATTACCGGAAGCTGGCGGCATATCTGGCCTTCTCATAAACGGCTTCCGAATCTGATTCGGATCGCACATCTTCTCAGGCCTTTCGATATTGTAGGTTTGCAGGAGGTGGATGGAGGCGGCGCACGCAGCCATCACATCGTTCAAACCCAATATCTCGCTGAAACGGCAGGCTTTGCTTACTGGCATAACCAGGTTAACCGGCGGATCGGCAATCTGGCCCTGCACAGCAATGGGCTATTGAGCCGCATCAAGCCTGATTTCATCCATGATTACAAGCTGCCGGGTTTGCCGGGGCGGGGTGCTTTATTGGCCCGGTTCGGTACGGTAGGGGACGATGCTTTATATTTGTGCATTCTGCATTTGGCGCTGAGCCGGCGCGCTCGTCTCAAGCAAATCGCGTTTATCAGCGAATTGATCCGCGATTTACCTTATGTCGTTCTGATGGGAGACCTGAACTGCGAGCCGAATTCGCCGGAACTCAACCTTTTGACGTCCGCAACCGAGCTTTGCGACCCGATGTGCGAACTGAAAACGTTTCCGAGCTGGCGTCCGCACAAGATGCTCGATCACATTCTGGTGACGCCGAGCCTTCAAGTCGCGAACGTTCAAGTGATCAATTTTGCCTGCTCGGATCACCTGCCTATTGCGATGGAAGTGGAATTGCCTGATCAGTTGGCGGTCGCAGCCTGAGTTGGCGACCGGAGCAGAGCCAAAGCTTTTGCCGCTTCAATCCGCGTCCGAGATTTTCGCATTCATCACGAATAATCCTTCGTAAGCTCGATTGTATTTCTGGGCGACGATCAGCGTCAGCAGATTTCCGGAATAGCCGAGCCAGCGTCCGGCCGAGGCAAAGCCGCCCGCGACGCGGTAAATGCCCGCCGTCAGCGGCAGAAACGGTAGGTTCAGCCGAAATCGTCCGCCAGCCGGTCCAAGTGAAAACCGGTTGCCTTGCATTTCCGAATCGATCGACGCGATCAACACCCCCGCCGAATTCCAGAATTGAAGCACCAAACCGGCGGATGTCACCGTTTCCGCAGCGACATAGTCGACGTCTAAGTCCACGGATTGCTCTGTGAAAACCTTTACGCTGTCAGTGTTTTCCTGCCCTGTGACCGTTACCGTCCGTATCCAAGCCGTACCGGTAAAGTCCGCCGGCATTTCGGGCGCGGTTCCGAGCGGCTGGAGCTGCCGATTGAGATAGCCCACCGATTCATAATATTTGAGAAACAGTTTGTCGGTTTCGCCAAAGGCCAGTGCTTCGCCATCGAAGAGGAGCAGGCAGCGGTCGGCCACATGCCGAATATTCATTTCCGAATGGGATACGAACAGAATTGTGGTCCCGTTGCGTTTAAGGCTGTTGAGCCGCTCCAGGCAACGCAGCTGAAATGCGATATCGCCTACCGCCAGTACTTCATCGACGAGCAGGATATCGGTCGGAACGCAGGTGGCGATCGAAAATTCGAGTCGCGCGTACATGCCGTCGGAATAATGTTTGACCGGTGCATCGAGAGACTTCTCTAGCCCGGCGAAGGCCACGATATCGTCCAATTTGGCATCGGTCTCTCGTTTGTCGAGGCCGAGCTGCGCGCATTGAATATAGATGTTTTCCCGGCCGGTCAGCATGGGCTGAAGCCCCGTGCCGAGGCGGATCAGAGACTTGATCTGCCCGCGCATGGCAATATGGCCTCGATCCGTCCGGTAATCCCGGTTGACCAATTTCAGCAGCGTGCTTTTTCCGGCACCGTTGGGGCCGATGATGCCGATGCATTCGCCGGGGCGAGCGGCGAAGGAGATATCGTGCAGCGCCCAGAACTCCCCGCTACGCAGATGCTCCACCGGTTTGCGGCGGAGTGCGCTCCGGGAGAGATCTTGGAAGCCGTACAAAAAGCCGGCTTTCAGGGACCGGCAAAATTTTTTTCCGACACCGTCGAACGAGATCGCAGGATGAGACACGGTTGCTCTGAGATTTAAGTTACGGACGTTATTAAAGCTCTCTTATTCACAGCGCTGATGTGGGCCGGAAAACGGCAGTGTCCTCAGCTACGGCGCTTATTCCGGCTCATGGGCTGCCTTAGTGCCGGCGTGGCGGCCTCGCTCGGCAGGGGCCGGGCCCATAATACCGTTTGAGCCATCGGCTTAGCCCGTCGAGGCCGGGGAAGAGCATCCGCTCGGTAACGTTGTCCTGATCGAGCTTGTCCCGGACTTCCCATTTAATCTCTTTCGGAATGATGATGCGGTAATAAAGGGCTGGATGATTCAACAGAAATTCGCTGAGGACCAAGGTCGCGCCGGGCATTGCCGACATGATCGCGCCTTGGTTTACGATGCGGGCATCGAGCGAGGGTGGTTCGAAGAAGAGTACGAAACTGCCATTCTCGACCAAGCGATCGAAGTCGTCCAGAGACTGAATGAATTCCAGCATTTCGACCGAGAACAAAAAGGCCGACTCGCGGTTGAGCACCTCACGAAGCTTTTCCGGAAGCAGAGATCGGGCTTCGACGACATTGATGCACCAGATCGCCGCGTCCCGGTCGTAATATTCGTCCTCCGCCGTGGCGAAATGCACCGCGACCTTGGGGGATATCGTCCAATCCAGAAGGCGGGTCGGCAAGCCGTGGTGCTGGGCAACGGCCAACTGGACCCAGAGCGTCTCCGCCGGTATCGACCCGGGTTCCGCATACTTCCGGAAACCCCGCAACATCGGTTTTTCGACATTGACGTAGTCACCCCCGAGCCGCAACAGGCTATTCTCGAGTCCCCACGAGGCGTCGGCTAAACCTCGGTAGACGAGATCCGATCGATAACGTTGCAGAGCGTTCTTGGGGATGTCGTACAGAGCCTGCATCAGCTCGGACCAGTTCGCGACTCGAATGTCGTTCATGGCGTTCTCCATGTCGAAGGCAGGCGTTACACGTATGTTCCTCTTCCATTATTGGTGGGCACGCGGACGCTTTCGATGTGCTTTGATGAGCGAATTCAAGTCGCACATCATCGACAGCAATTTTCTCGGACTACTGAGCCGCGCTCGTAACAAGCTCCTCCTCAACCGGCTCGATAACTTCTCCAGCTGGATTCTGCTCGATTTGAGCGACCACTTCGCTGGAAGCGAACATCAGGCCATTGCGGTAGTAATGGCAGGCCGCAGCGAAGTCGTTTTGCTGATGCAGTACGTCGCCCAAGAGCTGATAGGCTTCGACGCTGGTTTCCACCTCGAGGCTTTTCTCCAGGTAATCTTTGGCTTTATTCCAAAGCTTGCAGCGTATGGCGAGCTTTCCCAACACCCGGAATAGCACGGCGTCCCTCGGATGCGGTCCGAGCCAGGTTTCGGCATGTTGGAGCTGCTTTTCCCTGTCGGATAGTTGAATGCAACCGTAGAGAACCAGCAGAGTCTCGTCCCACTCTTCGCCGAGAGCGCGGCGGAGCTCGTCTTCGATCTCCTCGCCGGCTCCGGCCTCGATCATGGCGGCGAAATAAAGCGACTGAATCCCCGTGGATGCGCGAATGTGCTCGGGAAGAGTCGCCCAAATCTCCCGCAAGGCAGTGACGTCGCGCGTTTCGGATTTTTGCTTAATCAGTGCGCTGTAAGTCTCCGTCTCCAGCAATTTGACTTCCGCTTCCATCAAAACCTTATTTTTATGTAAGGCGGGAAGCAGACGGCGCAAACCCTCCCAGTCTTCCATTTGCGCATAGGCTTGGTGAGTCAGCCTTAAGACCGCGGCGTGGCTAGGGGCGATCTTGTCCAGATGGGTCAGGGACTCCAGCGCTTCCTCGAACTGTTTGTTGGACAGCTGCAATTCGGCGCGGGTCAGGCCGACGGCGAGCTCGGCCTCGGGCGTAGTTTCACGCGCCAACTTCAGATATTCGTCCCGCTGTTCGACGGCGCCCCGGGCGTGTGCGGCCCGTGCGGCGGTCAGATAATTGATGAGCGGCGCGCCGCTGTCCGCGGCATGGCGGATCAGATTCCGCTCCGCCTTCTCCCAATTGCCCTGAGCCGTTTCGATAAGGCCTGTGATCAGTGCTTCCTGGGAACGTTTGTTACGAAGATCGCCGCCGCGCTTCTTGAGGATTTTGGGAATGCTCATCGCCTGCGAAACCGCGCGGATCAAGAAGTAGAGCAGTACGAAAGTGACGACCAATGCGATTAACATCACGAACAGCGAGGATTCCAGCACCCAGCGGTCGTAACCGATGATCACATAGCCCGCATCGCCTGCGATCAATCGGCGGTGAACGAAAAAGCCCACCCCGGCGGCGATCGAGAGAGCGATCAGCACATAGATGAAAGCCTTTTTCACGGCTGTGCTCCCGCGGGTTGTGCCTCGCCCGGCTGTCCCTCCTTAGTGGGCTTGGTTTCAGCCTGCTCAGCGTCCAGACGCAGCTTTTCGATATTCCGCAAAAGGGTTAACGATTTGCTGATATCCGGGAATGGCATGCGAATCGGCTGGTCCGCCAGTGTGCTGATCTCCGCGGCGACCTCCTGGGTTTTTTCCGCGCCGGGGTCGAAATGCTCGTTCAGCCACTCGCGGGCGGACTCCAGATTGGCTTTGTACATGCCTTCGTCGCCTCGGAGGAGCGCCGCGCGGCCCGTTTCCAGCTTGAGTATCAGAACTTGCCGGAGTGCCTCTGCCTGTTCCGGATGGAGAACGGCATTTACCGGCCGATCCGTGCGACGGATCGTGATCAGGTCCTTGAAATTGTCGAGTGCGGAATCGAGCGGCCCTTCACCTTCGCCCGCGGGAGCAGGTTCGGTGGTTCCTGGCGTGACGGCGGGTTCGCTAACCTTGCCCGCATGAGGTAAGAACAAGGGAATATCCTTGACTTTGGTCTCGAGGGCCAGCAGCTTGGACGAAAGCCCTACGATATCCGGGGCATTGATCCGCCGGAGCGTTTCGATCTCCTCGGCCAACGCTTCCCGGACTTTGAATACCGCCGGATCGCCGCTGTCGTGCAGGCGTTGGTCCGCGGCTTCCATTGCGGCGAGCACGGCCTTCACGTCACCGATTAAATGAAGCTTTTGGTTGGCGATGCTCAGAAGGTACTCGGCGTCGGCAATCAACAAGTCGCCGTGGGTTTTGTTGAGCTGCCGTTGGATGCGCTGGACGGCTTCATTCACCTCATTCCGCGTCAGGTTCAATCGTTCGTTGAGTTGGGCGGACTGTTCACCGATCAGCCGCTCGAATCTCGAATCTTCCGTCGTTACTTGAGACTGAAGCGTGGCGAACTGGGAGTGCAGCGTGGCCATTTCGGATTGCAGCGCACTCAACTGCCGCGTGAATTCCATGATTTGTTGGTCCTTGCTGGTCAATTGACCGCCTAGGCCTTCCTGCTTGGAGCGGAGTTCTTGAAGGAAGTACCAGCCCCCGGCGGTAAGACCCAATATGCCCAGCAATATGAGATAACCGATCCATGCGAAGCTGCGGGATTTCTTGAGGGGCGCGGCGGATGTCTTCTCGGCCTCGGTTTCCGCTCCGTTGGCGAGCTGGCCGGTGGCCGACATCAATTCGTTATTTACGTCAACCAATGCTGTATCCCCGTAGTATTGAACTTTAATAGCTTTTGTTGGAGAAAAGACTCGAAATCAGCGGGCGTGATTATTGCTTGGTCTGGCGGTTCTGAGCGGCTCTCTTCGTCTCGACCAAGCGAATTATCGTGTCTGTTACTGCCTGATCGCTGGCCGGCTCCGCACTGATCACATAACGCCAACCCTGATCGCGAGCCAACTTTTCGACACGCGAGCCGATCACTACGAGCGGGGTACGCTCGGCGAATTCATGTTTGGTCTCACCCAAGAGCTGAGTAAGATTGTTCAAAGCCTCTCCGCTGGTGATGGTCACGACGTCGATATGGCCTTGGCGCCAGAGGTCGATCCAGTGAGCGATGCCCGCCTTGGGAAGAATTCTTCGATACACTTCCGCGTAAGCGACTTCCGCGCCGCGTGCCCTAAGTATTTCCGCGAGATGTTCCCGTCCGCCTTCGCCCCGGACGATCAATATAGATCGGCCCGTTACATCTGCCATTTCCGACGATGCCAAAAGCGACTCGCTATTAAACTGCGGTTTAGGAATCAGGTCTACCCGAATTCCGGCTTTGGTCAGCGCTTCTGCCGTGGCTTGACCAATAGCCGCGATCCGCGTCCGCCGCTGCGGGGTATATGGCCCTCCATGAATCGCGAGAGCGAACCGGACGGCATTGGTACTCGCGAAGATCACCCAATCCCACCGATTTGGGCGGGATAAAAGCGCTACAGCTGGGGTAGGATCATCGACGGCGACGATTTCCAGTAACGGCAGCCTCATTGCACGACCGCCGACGGCCTCAATTAGAGCGCAGAGACCATCGGCTTGTTCCCGTGGTCGAGTGACTAATACGCCTATGCCGGATAGAGGGCGATTCGTCGGGCTTGCCATAACTCAGGCATAAAGTGCGTTCAAGATGCGATCGGCCCCGCGCGCCAACAAGTCCTCCGCCAAGGCGGTACCCAAGGCTCGCGGATCGTCGTGAGATCCTACGATTTCGCCTTGAATGAGTGTTTGGCCGTCCGGCGTGCCGACTAGTCCGCGGAGTCTCAAATGTTCTCCAGACAATTCCGCATATCCGGCAATGGGCACTTGGCAGCCGCCGTTGAGGCGCTCGTTGAGTGCTCGCTCCGCCATGACGCAGACAGCCGTTTCCTCATGGTGCAATACTCTTAGACATTCGTTCAGCCAAATGTCATCCCGGCGGCATTCGATGCCGATAGCGCCCTGACCGACCGCGGGAAGGCTCACGTCAGTCGAAAGTATTTCCGTAATCCGATGGTTCAGGCCGAGCCGTTTCAATCCCGCTGCGGCGAGGATGATGGCATCGTATTGGTCGGTTTCGAGCTTGCTGAGACGGGTGTCGACATTGCCCCGAAGGTTGAGCATGTCGCAGTCAGGAAGACGAGCTTTGATTTGGCATTGCCGGCGAAGGCTGGAGGTCCCCACTTTCGCCTGCGGAGGCAGCGCGTCGAAGGACGGATAACGCAGGGAAACGAAAGCGTCGCGGGGATCCTCTCGCTGCAGAATCGCGGCCAAATGGAGCCCTTCGGGCAATTCCGCCGGTACGTCCTTCATGGAGTGAACCGCCAGATCGGCAGTTTCGGCAAGCAGGCCTTCCTCCAGTTCCTTCACGAACAAGCCTTTGCCGCCCACCTTGGCCAGCGGGGCGTCGAGCAATTTGTCGCCGCGCGTGACCATCTTCACCAATTCGACCTCGATGTCGGGACATGCGGCCCTCAGGCGCGCGGCGACGTGTTCGGCCTGCCATACGGCCAAGGCGCTTTTGCGGGTGGCGATGCGTATACGTTGTGGCATCAGTATCAACCGGGCGTAAATTAGGCCATTGTACCAAATCAGCCGTCCTCACCAATCGTAGCGAGTTGTTTCAATTGGGCTCTGACCGTGGGCAGGTGCCGGCGGCTGATTTCCAAGATCTCCGGTATACCCCGCAGGCGAAGCGCCATGCCGCCGGGGGACGATTTTTCCAGTGCGACGATATGATCGATCGCCACCAAGGCGTTGCGGTGGACCCGAATGAAGCTCTTTCCGAATTCTTCTTCCAGGGATTTCAATGAGTCTTCGATCAGTGTTTCCCCATCAGGGGTTCTCACCGTCGTATATTTCTGTTCGGCGCGGAAATAAAGCACCGTTTCGATTGGAATCAATCGAATGTCGCCGTGGCTATAGATGCATAAATGGCTTCGGGTCGATTGTGCGGCAGGCAGGGCGGCCTCGAGTTTTTTCCACGCGATTTCGGTAAATCGTTCCGCCTTTCGCAAGGCGGCGGCGAGGCGGTCTTTTCGCACCGGCTTGAGGAGATAATCGACCGCACTGACCTCGAACGCCGCCAAAGCATACTCGTCGTAAGCCGTCGTAAAGATCACGGCAGGAGGCTGAGGAAATCGGGCCAGTTCGCGTGCGGCCTGGATGCCGTCGACCCAAGGCATGCGGATATCCAGCAGCACCGCATCGGGCTGCGCTTGAGCGGCGAGTCTCAAGGCCTGTTCACCATCGGCTGCTTCCTCTACGACGGTCAGCCTCGAATCGATCTCGCTGAGCAAATCCCGCAAGCGGCTTCGGGCCGGGGCCTCATCGTCGACGATCAGGATTTTCATGATTCTTTGGGAGATAAGGAAAGACGATTCGGACCTGGTAGCAATTGTCGACCACGCTGGTGAACAGGCGGGCCTCGCCCGGAAAACAGGCTTCGAGACGCGCGCGAAGATTGGCCAAAGCCACCTGCGTGCCTTGGCGCGAGCGCCGCGCGCCTGCTTCCGGCAGGGTGTTTTTCACGATCAGAACGAGACGCCGTTTCGTGAGTTGGCCGCCGATCTCCACGTTACCGCCGCTCTGAGACGGCTCGATGCCGTGATAAATCGCATTTTCCACCAGCGGCTGGATGCTCAGGGGAGGGATCAATGCATCCTCCGGGGCCTCCCTCAGATGCCAGTCGATGCGCAGACGTTCGCCGAGACGCTGCCGCTCGATGTTGAGATACTGGCAGGTCAGGCCTACTTCGTCTTTCAACGTCACCCATTTGGCCTCTTTCTTGAGTACCGCGCGGAACAACTCGGCCAAATCCAGCAGAAGCTCTTCCGCCATTTTCGGATCGTTCCGAGTGAGGCTGGCGATGGTGTTGAGGCTATTGAACAGAAAATGGGGGCGCATCCGGGCTTGCAGCGCATCGAGCCGGGCTTCCCCTTCTGCCCGGATTTGCAGACGCCACCGGGATTGGATGTACAGGTAACGCAGCCAGGCCGCCGCAACGAGACCGCTGACGCCGAGGATTTTCAAATAGTAGACGCCGTCGAAGTTCTCAAAGGATGTGACATGTCCCGGATTCAATAGCCCTTCGCGGGCCAGCGAGGCGATTAAAAGCGTCACGGCCTGTATGACCGAAAAGGTCGCAACGCCGCTCCAAAGCGCATCGAACCGGACAAGCCATGGCCGTACGGTGCACAAGATAACGCCGCTGGTCAGCGCTATCCAGACGATGAACAGCGAGCGCAGCCCCAAATCGGACCAGAAGCCGGAGTCGGACGAAAAATCGGCAAGCGTCAGAACGAAAGCCAGCAACTCGGACGAGATAACGAGCGTTAGGGCAGACGAGAGAGTGCAAAAATCGGGAAGAAAGGACTCAGCGACCCGGCTGGTTCTACCTCCGGTATCGCGGAAGCTCGGCGAAGCCTCTCCCGGCCGGGAACCGTCCGACGGCAAATTAGACTTGGATAGCTCGGCTTTCCGCCGTTGCATCAACGCTTTCAAGTGAAAAATCATCCGATAGACGTTCAAGAAGTCGGGCAATGGCGTTTATTACTCGACAAGAGTTTAGAAGCCGTATGGAAAGCTTGCCGAAGTAAAAAATCGGGAATTGTTCAACAGTCGCTCAAAGCGGCCGATTTCGTTGAAAAGTAATCGTTGGCAGCATTTCGACCCTAGGGTTGCCTGGCGCTGTCGCTATTGAGGTCAACCGCCGATGATAGGGCAACCCAGAACTTCGGCGTGAAAGCCGAAGTCTGAAGAATGAATCGAGCGCCACCCGTGATTACAGGACGGTCGGTTTGGACGAAAACGCAGGAGGGCGGGAGTGACGTATTCGGAAGAAACTCTGAAGGACGATGTGGCGACCATCGCCCGTGACATCGGGGAACGAAATCTCTATCGCTACGAGTCGCTGCAGGCGGCGATGGACTTCATCGAGGGGCGTTTCCGCGCTTGCGGCTGGACACCGGAGCGACAGACCTACGAAGCGCGGGGTAAAACCTTCGCCAATATCGAAGTGGAACTGCGGGGCCGCGGGCAATCTGCCGAGATCGTGGTCGTCGGCGCCCACTACGATACGGTGCGCGGCTCGCCGGGAGCCAACGACAATGGTTCGGCGGTCGCGGCCCTGTTCGCTCTGGCGGCGGCTTTCGCAAAACGCCAGATTGCACAGACCCTTCGCCTGGTAGCCTTCGTCAACGAAGAGCGGCCGTTTCTGAGAACGTCCAAGATGGGCAGTCGGGTGTATGCCAAACGAAGCCGCGAGCGGGGCGAGCGGGTCCTGGGCATGTTGAGCCTTGAAACGCTGGGGTACTGCTCCGAAGTCAAAGGCAGCCAGAAGCTTTCCCTGGGCGGATGGCTGCTGCCGCCGCGCGGGGATTTCATCGCCCTGGTGGCCAACCGGGCTTCGCGTCCGCTACTCGCCATGGTCGAGCGAACGTTTCCGGAACAGGCTGGCCTCACCTGCCGCGGCATCGTGTTGCCCACGCATTTTCCCGGTGCCTGGAGCTCGGACCACTGGTCCTTCTGGAAGGAAGGCTATCCCGCCCTCATGGTGACCGACACGGCGCCGCTCCGCTACCCGTACTATCACAAGCCCGAGGATACGCCGGACAAGGTGAATTACCCTTGGCTGTTCCGGGTGGTGAAGGGCGTCGAAGGCGCCGTGGCAAATCTAGTGGCGTAAATGCACCAGCGCTTCGATTCTCCGGATGCCGTGGGCCGAACTTCGCCGATCCTATCCAAAGTGGCTTCAATGCGGTGTCCGTTTGATCGGCAGGCAAGATCATCCCGCTGGACCCAAAACGAAGCATGTCGGAGGATCTCGCTGAAAGGACTGGCCGATGGCAATATCCCGAACGGAGATTTCGGCACATGGAACATCAGTTCATCGTCACCAACGGAATTCGCTTGCACGTGGTGCAGGCCGGCCCGGAATCGGGTCCGCTGCTGATATTCCTGCACGGATTTCCCGAATTCTGGTACGGCTGGCGGCATCAGATTGGCTATTTTGCGTCCGCCGGTTATCGCGTCTGGGTTCCGGATCAGCGCGGTTACAACCAGAGCGACAAACCCGAAGGTGTTAGGGCTTACCGGCTCGAGCGGCTCGCTGCCGATGTGATCGGCTTGATCGACGCCGCCGGCCGGCGATCGGCGTTCCTGGTGGGGCACGACTGGGGCGCCGCCGTGGCCTGGTGGCTCGCCGAGCATCACCCCGAGCGGCTGGGCCACATGGTGGTTCTCAACGGCCCCCAGGGCGCCGTGTTCCGGAAACACCTTTTGCGTAGTCCAAGCCAGTGGCTCAGAAGTGCATACATTCTTTTTCTGCAAATCCCTAAATTGCCGGAAGCCATTGCCCGGCTTCGGCAGTGGCGCCTGCCGACCACAGCCTTGCAGCGCAGCAGCCGGCCTGGCACGTTCACCGCCGAAGATTTGGAACGGTACCGTCAGGCATGGTCCCAACCCGGCGCCTACACCGCCATGGTGAATTGGTATCGGGCTCTGCTGCGCTGGCCGCCAAAGTATCGGACCGATCTCCGGATCAAAGTGCCAACCCTGCTCATCTGGGGTGCCCAGGACCCATTCCTGGAACGGGACATGGCGCAGCCGAGCATCGATCTATGCGACGACGGGCGGCTGATTTTGGTCGAAGCAGCGACTCATTGGGTCCAGCATGAGGAGGCTCGCCGGGTGAATGCCTGGATTGATGCCTTCCTGCGCGGCGGGGACGAACCCGAGCTGGAAGCAGCCAGCCAAGGCGATCCATCGCGTTGCCATTTTTGACGGGGCGCGAGGCGGCCTACGGGGCCTACGCTATTGGACCCGAAAAAACGCGAGCGTGAGTTACGCCTAACCCGGAGCGCCGGCACAGCATCGGGGAAATCCGTCAGATCATGGAAGGAAGGTTTCAAGAGCGCTCTTTTACAACGATCTCGCGGAGCAAGGCGTCGATGACCATAACGCAGCGTACGCCTCCGTTAAGGTCGCCCCCTGTTGGCGCTGGATCGGCTACCGCCCAAGCGTCCGAAAGGATCCACTCAGGTCCAATCCATTGCCGAACGCTCTGTCCCCCTGCGCCGCGCTCTTTGAACGGCTTTTCATCAGCAGCGGTACGCACTTGCTTCAGCAGAGGCAACCACACCAAGAATTCATTCCCCTTTTCCACCTTTTCGCTTCGGGCTTCGATCCGCCCCGCGTGCAATTCCACGGTGCGTTTGACGATGGTCAGGCCGAGCCCCAAGCCGCCTCGGACAAAAGCCGGAACCGTTGATTCTGCGTCTTGACAGCGTCCTCGGTCCGCTTGCGGTCGGTGATGTCGGTTACGGTTCCGATCATTCGCAGCCGATGCACTTGCTCGTCATAGATTGTGCGGCCCAAATTCGCCATCCAACGGATCTCGCCATCGGAACGGACAATACGGAATTCACGCTCGTACTTGGCGTTTTGATCGATGGGAGCCTGCAACGTACATTGCGAGGGCCTCAGTATTTATGAAAGATTAGGCTGACAAAAAAATCAGCTGAGGATTACAGGAAATTTCTCGAAATTTCCATGAAGATGGGACCCGGTCTATGGTGGATGCACCTCAACGAGATGTCGTTGTTAGGCTTTCACAGCACGACAGGCCCGGATGTGGGCCGTTTCGACGGGTATGCTTTAGACTTCTCTTAGCCTCGATACCCTGCGCGCCGCGTAGCTCAAACGTCAGATGGCTTGCCATGACAAAGACGTGGCTTTATCTAAAAACCCCTATAACTATGGAGGGTTGATGACTTGGCGGGATTGGCTGTTTGTCGCGGTTATTGCAATCGGAATGGTCGAATTCGGCGTGCTGATCTGGGCAGTTTTCTTTGCTCATCGCAAATCGCCGCCGAAATAATTTTCGACTTCGGTCTTTGCCCATCAGACCACGAAAAACTCCATCGAAACCGGTTTCTTGCTTGGGTTTGATGGACAGGCATCCCTCATTGAATTATGCGGAGCATATCCATGGTCTTCGAGTTCAGTCGGCGTTTGATGCCGCCCGCGCAGTGTCGCTCTTCTCCAGGCGGTAACGATTATTATTAGGCACGTAACGTTTTGAAAGAAAAGAGATCCCGAACTTGAATCTACCGCCAACCAATAGCTCGTCGTCCCTAGTGATCTCCAAGAACTGTGGATAGCGTCAACAAAAGCTGAAGGATGCACATCCGCAAAAGCTCGTATAGGAAACCGTGCCGCATTGCGTGAGAATAGATTCCGTGCTGGTACACAGGACGTGGTTAGCCAGCCTAAAGGGAGCTGCTCAGGACGGGCGCAATCGCTAGAACACGATTATGGATTGCAAGAGGGCCACCGGACGGCCCTTTTTGCTGCTCATTGTTTGATGGTTCTGCGCTGCTCTTTCCGCTTCAGCTACCGACCGATCGGGAATTTACGGAGCGGTGGTTGAACAGCACTGCGCAAGAACAATAACAAGACCGTGATGATTCACCAATTGAGCCCCATACTTCAAAGGGCGATTGAAGATACTCTTCAGGGCAAACTCAGCCTTGAGCAGGCTCAAAAGCTCATCAAGAAATGGCCCGCGCAGACTCAGTGCGAACTGCGTCAGCAGTCTGACGCCCTGCTCATACTGAGCGCTCTCTCCCAGAAGACCGACTGATCAGAGCCGAAGACCGATTCGATCTCAAACCGACTTTTTCAACTCCGATTCGGAAAGCCGGGGCACCGAAGAGGTGCTTTCGGGCTCTTTCTTCAGAAGAAGCGTGTTACCATCCGGTATAGACGCCACGGAAAGCGAACTCAACATGAATTATGAATTCGGGAAAAGTGCTAGTCACCGGAGCGACCGGCCATCTCGGTGCCAATCTCGTACGCCGCCTGCTCGCCGACGGCGAGGAGATCCGTGTGCTGATGCGGCAGGGACGCGACAATGGGGCCTTGGCGGGACTCGACGTCGAGCGGGTCTACGGCGATCTGCGGAATCCCAAGGCGGTTGATGCGGTCGTGCGCGGCTGTTTCCGCGTCTATCATTGCGCGGCGCTGGTCTCGACCATCGAAGGGAACGCTGCCCATAAGCGGGAAATCTTCGATACGAACGTGCTCGGCACGCGGTACCTTCTACAAGCAGCCGTCCGTCATTCAGTCGACAAGGTCGTGGTTTCCGGGTCCCTCAGCGCCACCGGCTACGAGCCCGATCTCCCCAGCCACGAGGGTATGCCGTTCTATCCCTTCGATCGCCATCTGCCCTATGGTTTCACCAAGCATCTGGTGGAACACGAAGCTTTGCGCGCCCATGCCGACGGTCTCAACGTGGTCGTCGCCACGTCCTGCGCCATCGTCGGTCCCCATGACTACAAGCCGTCGCGCATGGGGCGGGTGCTCATAGACTACGCCCATGGCCGGCTCAAAGCCTATATTCCCGGTGGCTTCGAATTTGTCTCTACCCGCGATATCGCCGAGGGTCATGTGCTCGCCATGCGGAAAGGCCGTTCCGGGCAGAAGTACATCATTAGCACCAGTTACTCCAGCGTGGACGACCTGATGGCCCTCTACGGACGGGTGACCGGCCGCCCGCCGCCCCGGCTGCGGTTGCCGGCATCCGTTATGACTGCTCTGGCGGAGGTAGCCGACAAGACCTGGTTCCGGGTTTTTCCCAACCTGCCCCGGCGATTCACGCCCGCCGCGGTACGCTTGCTGCAGATGCGGCGCCGGGCGGATCACGAGAAGGCAAAACAGGAGTTGGGCTATCAGCCCACCAGCTTGGCCGAAGCGATTCAGGAAGCCTATGAGGATTTTGTGCGCCGCGGAATGATCACCCTGGCGAAGTGAAACGGCTTTTGGCCGCCGTTATCCATCCTTAGAGGCTGTCTTCAAGCGTCATGAGCGGCGTCAGGACAAGGCTCGAAAGGACGACCCGGAGCGCGGGATACGCGAAGGGAACAGCCGCAGGTTGGCCCAAAGGGCGAGTCCTAGGGATGGGGCGAGTAATAACCGGAGTGTACAGAGGAGTACATGAGGATTTTGAGCCCTTGAGCAACGCCGGCAGGGCGGCGCGCAGTAGTTCGAAGGCCGCCTCTTAGTCACACGGAGAGCCCTGATGATGAGGAAAGCGCAAGAGACATCTCGGCAATCGCCACCTACCTTCGCGGAAGCCGGAAACGCTCGGCAAAAGGCCCGTGCCGCGGGCCTGGACCCGGACCGTTGGTACGCGGTGGAATACGAAAGCGCCGTCAAGAAAGGGCAGGTCAAGGAAGTTATCTTCTGGAATTGCTCGATTGCTCTGTTCCGCGGCGAGGACGGCGGGCTCGCAGCCGTCCAGAACCACTGTCCGCACCGCCAACTCAAGCTCACCCATGGCGTTGTGGATCGATGCCATCTGCGCTGCGCCTATCACGGCTGGACGTTCAACCGGGACGGCTGGCTGGTCGATTATTCACACGACAGCTTCGGCAAGCCGCTCATCAAGAACCAGTTGCGCACCTATCCCGTGCAGGCGCGTTACGGCCTGATCTGGCTGTTCCCTGGCGATCCCGCTGTGGCCCGCGAGCGGAAGATTCCCGAAATCCTTGAACTCACCGGAGACCATCCCTGGGCCAACTTTACCGTGGATTTCACCTGGCGCACCCATCACTCCATGGTGATCGACAATATCTGCGACTTCGCCCACGCCTTCCTGCATCGGAAATACCGTCCCTTCATCGACGCCAAGCTGACCCATTACGAAGCCGACGAGGACCGGGTTTACCTGACCTACGACGCCTATATGGCCGCCGGACGGATTTCGGGGATTTTTGTCGACCGTAACCGGGTCAACACCCGCTCCATCGAGCTGTGTTACCAATATCCCTACCAGTGGACCAACACCGGCGACAGCATCAAGAACTGGTCGTTCCTGCTGCCCATCGACGAACGGACCACCCGGGTGTTTTTTCTGTTCTATTTCGACAGTGTGAAGATTCCGCTGATTTCTATAAAAACGCCGAAGTGGCTGACCCAAATCGCGCTGAACATCGCCAAACCCTTGGTGTTCAAGCCTATCCTTCTGGAGGACGGGATGGCCCTGGAAGCGGAGCAACTGGGCTACGAACAGCATTGGAATGCGCCGCCCATCGAGCTCAACCCCGTCGTGCCGCTGTTCCAGCAGTTGACGGTGCGGAAATGGGAAGATTATCTCGCCCGAGCGGCGGCATCGGCCCGAGGTGCAAGGCAGCAAAGCGGGTAATCGAGAGATAACTCTGTCCGGCGATCGACGGGGAAACCGCGTTTAGACTTTCATATGGTTGTAGCTTCATTGCCCGGTTTTCTTGCAATAACCGACTGCCCGTTTTAGTGACTTGTCACTCGGGAAATTAGAGCCGATCAGAGCGCGTTTCCTAACGGTTCCGTTACTCCCAAACGCCAGGAATCATCAGCTTTTGCCAACCGCCCAGAAACATGATCCACACGACCACCGTAAGCCAATGAAATAGCATCGGCACCCAAATTGAACCCGACTTCAGATAGGTGAGGGTGCATAAGATGCCAAGCAGTGTTGCAAGCACCAAGAAAATCGGGTCAAGAAACACGGTTCGCCCCGAGATCCAGCCATTGATCGGATGCGAGACCATAAAGGCCAAGAGACTGACCAAGGTCCAGACGCATCTGGTTTTTGGAGACATTGCCTCAACTGGATGCGGTAGCAAAACCGCGCGATATAAGACTTCCTCTACGAGACACGGCGTCACGAGCAAGATGATGGGCGTTGCGGCCATTACCCAAGCGGATGCCTGCATCAATTCTAAGTGACAAAAGTCCGTCGACCAGCCAATCAGCAGAGCGCACAATGCGAAAACGCCAAATAACCCAAGGCACCCACGCCAAGTCTGGCGGTCGGGGAAAGTCTTGAATGCCAGTCTTATGCTTTGCAAACGTGCGTACAACATGGCTCTCTGGCCTTGCTTCTCGGTGATGTCTGACGCGGATGCTCAGCGGCGCTCGCGATGCTGATCAGGGATCATGCGTTTCACAAAATTATCTCTCGAACGGTTTTCAGAAGGGAATCGGCTGTGGGCATGAGTGTCTCCTCTGTGTACGTAGTTATCGAATGCTGGCGCGGAGCAACCCGTCGCCTTTCGGCGCCGGAGTAAAGCAAAGGGAAAAAGGCCGGGGTTGACGCGGTATCTCGGCCGGCTCATGGCCGGTTAGGGCAATACGCGTGGCGGCGAAATTCGCAGGATGCGGTCCATTTTTCACCGCATCCTGCGACTCTTGACTGGAAATCCGATGGCAGATTCGTGGAAGCGTTTACAAATTACAGATAGCCGTCGCCGTAGGTTGTGGGTTTTTCGAAGTTCTCCCAGACATAAGCAGGCTCAACCAAGCTTTTCGACGGAATCGGACTGGTAATGACGTCGACAACGCCCGAAGCCGTCCTGCCAAGTGTGTTTAGCGTACCCATGATCAAACCGCCGGTGCTTCCGACAACGGGATTGCTTTCTTTGCTTACGTTTACGAGGTTTTTCGGAACTTCCCCGATTCCGGTGAATAAATTTGTAAACCCTCGGGTGAGTTTACCGGCGACGTCCGAAAAGTAGCCCTCCGCTTGGCTGGCCGGCGCATAGGCGGCAATAGCGAGAACGGCGGTCAAGAACAGGGATTTTACGTTGCGCATGTTGTTCCTCAGCAAGTCTTGTTATTTAGTTTCGTGCCGAAACCAAAGTGTAGGGTGGCAGAATTGCTTAAGTCAACAAATAAAAGACAAACCGCCTGCCTTGCGCAAAAGGTTACAAGATCAAACTGAAGCTTTGGCCGCCATGCTGGATCTATAACGAAGCCCTTTTTTGGCTCATGTCGTGGTCGAGTTCATCAATCCGACGATCGATGGCGCCGACGACATAACGCGAATACGGGCCGAGATGCAGGTACATCGCCATGAGACTGACAGCGAGACGCAAGGCCTGCGGGTTGGTCTTGGCGCAGTTCATGAAGGTTTGCCAGAAAGCATCGCGCAACTCCGGCAGTTTGTTGAAAACTTTGTTGACCGTTTCAACAGCGCCGACTTTTCGCCGGGCATCCCCTTTGGGTAAATCGCGGGGGCGATCCGACCGGTCCAGCAGACTGACGAGCCGATTGATCCGCCCGACATAGGCCACCGGATCATAGACTCGCAGGAGAATGCGCCGGTAATCGTCAAGGACATCCCGTAACGGGCGCAAGGTATCGAAGTTCAAACCACTGGTGCATTGGTCGCCGGCGTCCACGTCCGGCATGATGTCATGGCCCGGATGGAGGCGTCCCTCGCGCTGGAGCCGGCGCGTCAGCTGAGTATTCGGCAATGCATAAAGAAGCCCCACCATACACACCGGGATCGCTGCCGCTTCGATGAAATCCGCCATGGCATCGGCAATCGAGTCCTTTTCGCTATCGAATCCGACGATGAAGCCGGCGGTGACCATCATGCCGTACGAGTATATCTTGTGGATGCTGTCGACCAAGTCGCGGCGGGTATTCTGCCTTTTCTTGGTCGCAATCAGAGTCTCCGGATCCGGACTCTCGATGCCAATGAAGACGAGGAAGAAATTCGCCCGTTTCATGAGCTCGAGAAGCTCAGGGTCTTCGGCAAGATTGATCGAGGCTTCGGTCGAGAATTCGAAAGGAAAGTCATGGGCTTCCTGCCAGGTCCTGAGCTCCGCGAGGAATGCCTTGACTACCTTTTTGTTGCCGATGAGGTTGTCATCGACGAAATCGACGTGGCCCCGATAGCCCAGTGCGTAGAGCGTATCGAGTTCGGCGAATACTTGCGCGCTGGTTTTGGTGCGCGGCACCCGTCCGTAAAGCTCGATGATATCGCAGAACTCGCAGGTGAACGGACAACCCCTCGAGAACTGCAATCCAACGTAAAGATAATGCTCGAATGTGAGCAAATCGAAACGCGGGATTGGAGTCTTCGTGACATCGATTTGGAATTTGGGCGCCGTGAAAACCCCTGACCTTTGCCCGTTCTCCCAGGCATCGATGAACGCCTGCATGATGCCTTCGGCTTCTCCGAGCACCTGGAAATCCGCCGAGTGGTAAACGTGCGGACTCGATGTCGCATCGGGCCCGCCCACGACCACAGGCTTGCCCATGACGTGGGCTCGTTTAATCAGATCGAGCGTATCGGGCTGCTGGGTAATCATCCCTCCCGTCATCACCAGATCGGCCCAGGCGATATCTTCGTCCCTAAGCTCCTCGGTGTTCCGGTTGACGAGACGGATATTCCACTCTCGAGGCAGCAATGCAGCGACGGTGATTAATCCGAGCGGGGCGGCAGGATAACGCGCGCCTACCAACTCGCAGGCTTCCGGGTAATTCCAGAACGATTCCGCTTTGAAGCGCGGATAGATCATCAAAACATTGCACGGAGCCACTTCCTTCATGATGCCCTCCAATCCATGGAACATTAGCAGCTAAGATGGATGTAGTCCCAACAGTGCGCTCCTAGCCAATCCTTGTCAAGTTCAGACCCGGCCCGTTCGCATGACGTACGTGGCTCCTTGTCCGGCGTCTGTTACAGCTGAAAGCGAGACAGAACGCCTGCGAGTCACAATTTCGCCAAGCTTTCAAACTGGATAGAGGGGGAGGATTCAGCTCCCGGAAAAATTCGGTAGGCTGGGTCGAGGAACGAGCCCCGGCATTTGCAAGGTCCGCCGGTGTCGGATTGAGTCTGGATTCTGCAAGGCTGCATCCTGGCTTATGGGTTGAATCGTCCAAACGGAGCAAAAAATAGGAATCCGTTTTTATTGACGACTGATGCCCCTAAGTCGAAAATCTTACTTTTATCTTACGTTAGGTATGCGCCATGGAGACCACCAAGCTTTCGAGCAAAGGCCAAGTCATCATTCCCAAAGCGTTTCGAGCGGCCCATGGTTGGGAAGCAGGGCTGGAACTGGTTGCCATCGAGGTTGGCGACGGCATCTTGCTCAAGCCCAAAGTACCCTTTGAGGAAACCGCTCTCGACGAGGTGGCGGGCTGTTTGCGGTTCGAAGGAAAAGCCAAAAGTGATGAAGAAATCGAACAAGCGATACGCCAGCACGTAAGGAAGGAATGGCGTGATAGCGATTGATACCAACGTCGTGGTTCGACTTCTCACTCAGGATGATCACGTTCAATATCAGGCGAGCTATCAGCTCTTCCGGACAGCCGAGATCTTCATACCCGATACGGTGATCCTGGAAACCGAATGGGTACTGCGTTATGCGTACGATTTCAAACCAGTGGAAATCTGCTCCGCATTCAAAAAGCTATTCGGGCTCAAAAACGTTCATGTAAACAATGCCCAGCTTGTCGCGCGGGTAATCAACTGGCACGAAGCTGGTCTGGATTTTGCCGATGCCTTCCACTTGGCGAATAGCGAGCGGTATTCGTCCCTGAAAACATTTGACGAGCGGTTTATCAGGAAGGCTGTCGGCTTGTCGGACTGCTCGGTGGGAAAGCCCTGATTCGCCTGTAGGCTGGGTCGAGGAACGAGACCCAGCGTTTTTATAGGCTGCGAATACAGGGTGAAGCCGAGATTCCGCAGAGCTACATCCCAGCCTACGGATTTTTGACTGTCTGGTTAGGTTCACAAATCATCCGGTGTAAGTCCCGTATGTTTTGCAATGCGGGCAAGCATTTTGGAGCCGATTTCGTCGTTATCATGGAAGGCAAAAATGAAATCAGGCCAACCGGGACGTTCAAGCGTCTTATGGGATCCGGTTTGCCTTTTGATCTGCCACCCAATACGCAGAAGCGCCGCCAAAACGCGTTTGGCCTTGATCGATGGCCATTGGCTCATGCGTTGGCAGCTAGGGAGAAATGAATCGGAATAGGGCGACTTTCACCCTGTTCCAGGCGCTCGGCAATGACGCGCAGGGCAAGAGCTTCAACCTTGACCATGGCCTCCTCGGCAGTTGCGCCATAGGCGAGTACGCCCGGCAATTCAGGAACTTCGGCAAGCCAACGACCATCCGCTTCTTGCTCGTGTTCGATGCTGAAATTCATGAATACTCCGAATTAATAGAAGTGATTAGAGCTCGATCCTACTACCGTCTGTAGCGCTCGAAAACTCAGGGCGATTACCCCGACTCCATCACTGATACCGCAACGCCTCGATCGGCCGAAGTTCCGCGGCTTTACGCGCCGGGTAGAACCCAAAGAAGATGCCTACCGCGGCGGCGACGGTAAAGGCGAGCAGGATAGACCAGAGGGTGACGACCACGGTCATGCCGCCCAGGCTGGCGGCGAGCCAAGCGCCGGCGAAACCGATGGCGGCGCCGATCAGGCTGCCGGCCAGGGAGATGATCAGGGCTTCCAGGAGGAATTGCAGCAGGATGTCCCGTCGCCGCGCGCCGATGGCGAGGCGGATGCCGATTTCGCGGGTCCGTTCGGTCACCGAGACCAGCATGATGTTCATGATACCGATGCCGCCCACCAGGAGCGATATCGAAGCGATGGCGCCCAGCATGACCGACATGGTGCGGGTGGTTCCGGCGGCGGTTTGGGCGAGGGCGGTCAGATTGCGGACCGTGAAGTCGTCTTCCTGCCCCGGTCGGATGTGATGCCGGGTACGCAAGAGATCGATCAGGCTCTTCTCCGCGCGCGGCATCGCATCGCTGGAGTGCGCTCTCGCCATGATGAAGCGGACCATTCCCGGAAACGGATTGCCGAACAACTGGCGCTGCGCGGTCGTCAAGGGCACCATCGAGGTGTCGTCCTGATCGCGTCCGTCGAGGCTTTGGCCTTTAGGGCCCAAGACGCCGACGACCAGGAATGGGCTGTTTTTGACGCGGACGGTTTTGCCGACCGGATCTTCACTGCCGAACAGGTTGCGAACCACGGTTTGTCCGAGCACGATGACCCGCGTCGCCGAGCGCACGTCGCTGTCCGTGAACACGGCGCCGGAGACCGGATACCAATCGCGCACCTCGAAATAGGCCGGGGTGGTGCCCATGATCGCCGTGGTCCAGTTGTTGGAGCCGTAGATCACTTGCGCATTGTTGGGATACGAGGGGGCGACCGCGGCGATCTCGGACAGTTCGCCGATGGCCTGGGCGTCGGCGGCGGTAAGGGTGGGCACGGTGCCGCCGCCCATGCGCACGCCGCCCGAGGTCGACGAACCCGACAAGATGATGAAGAGGTTGCTGCCCATCGAGGCGATCGCTTCGCTCACCATGGCCTGCGCGCCCTGTCCGATCGCCATCATCAGCACCACGGCGCCGACGCCGATGATCATGCCGAGCATGGTGAGCGCGCTCCGCAGCCGATTGGCGCCCATCGCCTGCAGGGCTTCTTCCAGAAGGGTGCCCAGCATCATGGGTGCGTCCCGCCCAGAATCGCTTCCACCGGACCGTCCTCGGCGATGTGGCCATCCACGACATGGATCAGCCGTTGGGCATGACGCGCCACATCGGGTTCGTGCGTGACCAGGACGATGGTCAGACCCTCGTTTCGGTTGAGGCGTTCGAATAAAGCCATGATTTCTTCGCTGGTATGAGTGTCCAGATTGCCAGTGGGCTCGTCCGCCAGAATCAAGGGCGGCGAATTGGCCAAAGCACGAGCGATCGCCACCCGTTGCTGCTGCCCGCCCGAGAGTTGCGGCGGCCGATGGCCGGCGCGATGGCCGAGACCCACTTGTTCGAGCAGCTTCAGCGCGCGCGCCTGGCGCTCTTCGCGGCCCGCGCCGGCATAGAGCAGCGGCAGCGCGACATTGTCTTCGACCGTTTTCCGGGGCAACAGGTTAAAGCCCTGGAAGACGAAGCCGATGGTGCGGTTGCGCAATTCGGCCAATTCATCCGGTCCGAGGCGGGCGGTATCGGTGCCGTTCAAGACGTACCGGCCGCCGCTCGGAATGTCGAGGCAGCCCAGGATATTCATCAAGGTCGACTTGCCGGAGCCCGACGGCCCCATGATGGCGACGAACTCGCCGGCATCGATCGTGAAATTCAGACGATGCAGCACGGGCAGAGTTCCCGAATCGCCGACGGGGTAGTCCTTGACCAGATCGACGACTTCGATGAGCGAGGAGGGCATGCCTAAAACATCCTGACCCTAAAAGAGCCGCCGGGACCGCCACCTTGACCTTGTCCCGCTTGATGCTTTCGCTGATCTTCGGTCACCAGGGTGTCGCCTTCCTTGAGATTGCCTTCCACCAGTTCCACGAACTTGCCATCGGCGATTCCGGTGCGCACCGGGACGGCTATCGGATTTCCTTCTTCCAGGCGATAAACCGCCTTCTCTTTGGGTTTGGAGGCTTTCTTTTCTTCCGCGCCTTCGGTCGGTTCGTAGCGCAGCGCGGCGAGCGGCAGCTTGAGCACGTTCTTGCGCTCGTCGACGACGATGTTGACGAAGGCCGTCATGCCGGGCAGCAGGATTTCCTCGGGGTTGTCGACATCAATCACGACATTGTAGGTCACGACATTTTGGAGAACCTGCGAGTTCAACCGGATCTGCCGCACGGTTCCGATGAAATCCCGCCCCGGAAACGCATCCACCGTGAAATGCACCGTCTGGCCGACTTTCGCCTTGCCCACGTCCGCTTCGGCGACCGTCGTGTAAATCTGCATCCGCTTCAAATCCTGCGCGATGCTGAACAGGGTAGGGGTCTGAAAGCTCGCGGCCACGGTCTGGCCCACATCGACATTCCGCGACACCACCACGCCCGACACCGGCGAGACGATCACGCTGTAGCGCAGATTGGTTTCGTCGCGATGTACCTGGGCGGTGGCGGCGGCAACCTGGGCCCTGGCCGCGCCCAGCGCCTGAATGGCCTGATCCAGTTCGGCGCGGGCGATATAGTCCTGCCCGAACAGCGCGCGGGCACGCCGCTCGTTGGCTTCCGCCAGTTGCAAAGAGGCGCGGGCGTTGGCCTGGTTGGCACGGCTCTGGTCGAGCTGGGCGCGGAATAGCGATGGGTCCAGTTCGGCGAGAACCTGTCCTTCGCGTACCCGATCGTTGAAGTCCGCGTGGAGCGTCTGGACCGTGCCGGACACCTGGGTGCCGACGTTGACCAGGACCACGGGATTCAAGGTTCCGTTGGCCGAAACGGTTTGCAGAATATCGCCCCGTGCGACCGGAACCGTGCGATAGGCCGAAGCATCGGCCGCATGCCGGTTCTTGTTCCACAGGACGAATCCGCCGGCGACTAGGGCCAGCACGAGTAACAGGAGCAATACTTTCGAACGCGACATCATGAACCTTTGTTAGGGGAGATTAGCCTTCTTTCCCATCGTCCGCGAACCGGCGCCGATTTCGGTCGGGTCCAGGGCACCGAGCGCCTGCGCCAGGCGGGCTTTGCCGATGTGCCAGTTATAACGGGCCTGAACATGCTGCAAACGGGCATTGGCAAGATCGGCTTCGGCGTTCAGAAGTTCCAGAATGCTGCCCGCTCCGGCTTTATAACGGCCCAAGGCTACCCTTTCCGCCTGGGTCGCGCTCGCCAAGAGATCATCCGTGCTGGACAGCGTTTCCCGCGTGGTATTCAAATCGAAATACGCGCGCCACACGTCGAGAGCGATCGACTGATCCAGCTGATCGCGGGTGGCTTCCTGAACCGTCACCTGTTCCTCGGCGCTCCGAATCTGGTAGGTATTGGCGAAGCCGGTGAACAGCGGCACGCTGAGTTGCAGGCCGACCGACCAGCTTTGGAAACTTTGCGAGATGCTGGAATCGCTGTAGGCATAATTGCTCACGAGCGAAAGGGTAGGCAGGCTGCCCGAGCGCGCCGATCTGACATTTGCCTCGGCGGCTCGGACCTGGGCCTCGGCCGCGGCCAAATCCGGGCGCAATGCCTTGGCTTCTTCGATCAAGGCGTGTACGTCGCGTTCCCGTTCGGCATCCGGTTCGATGAAGGCGGGCGGCTCGATGTCCAATGACGCATGGGGCTTGAGGCCCATGGCATTGGCCAGGACGCCCAGGGCGTTCTGCGCATCGCCGGTCGCTCTCTGGCGGTTGAGTTTGGCTTGCGCATAGGCGGTTTGGGCTTGCAGCTTGTCGGCGAGCGCCGCCGCGCCGACCTCGTAACGAACCGTCGCGGCTTTGAACGCTTCCTCGCTGGAACGCTCGGAGGCCTCGGTGGCTTCGAGCGCCGAGCGCGCCGCGAATAACTGATAATACGCCTGCACCGCGGTGAACAACACGGTTTGCAACGTCGAGGCGTGGCTCCAGTTGGCGGCGTCCAGCGTAGCCAGAGCATTTTCCAGCCGTGCGGATCGGCCGCCGAAATCGAACAATAGGTAGTTGAGGCTTACCGAGGGCGTGATCCGGTATTGTTCCCTACCCCCGAAAGCTCCACCACTGACTCCCTGCCCCGGAGTGAGACCCAAAAACTGGCTTTGAGATACGGTTCCGGAGCCGGTCTGGCCATACGAGGCCGTGGTATTCAGGTTAACCGTCGGAAGGTAGGCGGCTTCCGCGATGCCGAGCTGGGCCGCCTGGACGCGTGCGTTCGCCCAGGCTTGCCGGGTTTGCGGGTTATGGCAAAGCGCCTGATCGATGATGTCGAGCAAGGACCAGGCTTGGCCGGCGCGGGAATCCGCCGGGCAAGGATCGCCCGATCCGGGTTTGTGGACCGATCGTGCCGGACCGGGTGCCACGGCTTCCCGGGTGCCTAGGGGATCTTCCAGGAATGGCGGGCGTTCCGCCGCCGCCAAATCGGTGGCGACGACCAGACCGGCTACCAATGCGAATCGCGGCCCAAGAGCCCGGCTAATTCTTCTGCCCATGAATTTAGCGTTCGGGTTTTTCGAGCAAGCGCCGACGTCCCTCACCCGACAGCTCGGGCGCGGCCGTCAAGATCACCGTGTGAAGCGTGGTTTGCAGGGCCGTCATAGCATGGTCGCTGCGCGCCAACGCCGCTTCGAGGAGGCTCCGGTCGAACGGCTCGGCTTGGAGCGTCCGTCTGACTTCATCACGGGAGGTGCGCACCGCTTCGATGCGGGATACGAGCTCCGGCCGTTGCGCATCCAGGACGCTGCGGAACGTCGATGCATCGTGTTCCGGCAATCGTGACGTGAACCGTTCCTCGAAAGATTCGATCGACAACCAGGGACGCCGGTGCTGGTGTTTATAGGTGCCGACGCCGAGCCAGGCCAACAGAAACACGTTGAGTAGGAGCGAGCCCAGAAGAACCCAGGCGGTGGTTCGGGACGGCAAGCTGAAAGGCTTCATCGGTCGCTGAAATCCTCTTGCATGGGGGAAAGGGCCGCCGTGTTGAGCCAGTCCTCGGAGGTCGTGCCATTGGTTTCGCCGTACCAACCTAAAAGGCAACCCATGAGGAGCGCGAGACCGAAGGTGGCCACGCCCGGCCAATACGATGCAAACGGCCAAACGACGATATCGGCTGGCAGCGCGCTAGCGGAAACGGGCTGTTGCGGCAGCGCGAGAGCCTGATGGATGATGCGCTGCGCCAGTCGGTCGGGAGGGGCTTCGACCTGCCAAAGATCGAGCATACGGTCGAGACGCTCGGCTTCCGTACGTTCGGCTTGACAGTGCGTAGAGCCGGCCAATCGACGCCAGATTCCATGCTGTTTTTTCGGCCAACGCCGGGTATCGGCTCCGAAAATTTCGAAATAGTGTTTGAGGCGGGTGAATCGCATCGGACTCCTCCTAAGTTCGGATCAATGGGGCCAGACGTTCGCGCAGCGCTTGGCGCGCCCGGACCAATAAAGCTTCCAGCGCGCCCACCGAGATATCGAGAATTTCGGCCGCTTCCGCATTGCTGAACCCTTCGTAATAACACAGAACCAGGGCTGTCCTCTGGCGCATGGGCAGTTCCTCGATGGCCAAAGCGACCTGCTCGGCCTGCTGTTGCTGAAAAAGCTCGGATTCCAAATCATCGTCGGCCTCGATGAGCGGTTCCTCGTCACCCCAGGGCTCATAGCGATCCGCACGGCGGCGGTCGACACAGAGATTGACGACGATCCGTCCCAACCAGACGGCGAAAGTGCCTTTCTGCGGGGACCACGTTCCGGCATTGACCCAAACTCGCAGGAAAGCGTCCTGCAGAATTTCCTCGGCCTCCGCCGATAGCCCGCTGATCCGACGCGCCAGCGCATACATCCGAGGCGTATGGCGGTGCACCAATAGCGAAAAGGCTTCATGATCGCCTTGAACGACGCGGCTCATGAGGATTTCGTCTCGGGCCGATGCGGCATCGCCCTTCTGTTCCCGCTGGCGGGACTGAAATCCGGCACCGGATGTCATGATTGAGCAGGACCAATCATTCACGACCAGTTGCCGTTCAAAGCTTCGCCGATTCGACCGGAGCGGCGGGCCAATGGCATGGGGTCAGGAGCGGGTATGGTTTTGCGGCTGAAATATACTGAGTTCGCATCTGAAAGAGGTGTGTGCGGAAGGCATTCGCGAAAAGGCTTTGATATAGCTATATACGGAGGTGCGGGAAAAACCCTACGCTCGATTTGAGATATCGAGAAACGAGCGGCTGCCGGTCAGAAGAATTTCTCGTGCAGGGACAGGATGATTTCCATCACGATGAGGATGACGATATACCATTCCACGCGGAGCGTCTGGCGGCTGTTGACCAGATCCAGGTAGGTTTCGGCGGTGCGGGAGATGAGCTCCAGCTTGCGCGACAGCGCCAGATCCCGGTCGCGGAGCTCGTATTCGTAGGCCAGCCGTTCGTAGAGACGGTCGAGTTCGATATCCTCCCAGGTGATCTCCGGTTTTTCGGTGACTTCGACGCGGCCCACGGTTCGGGTCAGAATCAGCAGGACGTTGCCGATCTCGTTGAGGATGTCTTTCTTGTCGCGAGCCGGGCTGAGGCCTTGGCTCAGGCGTTCCGCCAGCCGCTCGACGCGGTCGAACACCTCTCCGACACTGCGCTCGTAATAGCCGAGCACGCAGCTTTTCGCCAACACATGCGCGACGACTTGCAGCCGACCCGAAGTCGCCTCGGTAAGACTCAATCGGCCATTTGGATCGAAGCGCTCGGGCTGATCGGGATCGATGATGATATCCACTTCATCCGATTCGGGGTGAGCGAACGCATTTTGGACCGACGGCGCCAAACGCTCGAGGATTTCAGTTTCCTCCGATCGGGTAAGGCCGATGAGCACGACGACGCCGAAGCGGAAGATGAGACTGTAACCCCGTGGCCCCACCAGCATGGTCAGCGGCCCCACGGCCAGCCGGCTGCCGCGCTCCAGATCCCGGATGTCGATGCGGGTTCCGAGAAACCAAGCCCGGGCGCGCAAGGTTTCGGCTGCTTCGGTCGCCTTTCGAATGTCCTCCGTTTGCACCGGCACGGTTCCTTGTGGCGCTATCTGTTAGGTTTCGACGCGGTATGCCGCTGGGCGAACTTTTCGGCGACCTGCCTATAGTAACGATCGTGCAGCGCCAGGCTGCCTCCGCGCATTTCGCCGAGCCGCTGCATGAGCAGATGCAGCCGGTTCAAACCCTCCCGGTATTGCGCCGATGAATCGTCGCCCAGTTCCAGCAGTCGGCCGACATCTTCGATCTCCCGCCGCAAGCGGACTTCCTCGGGGACATAACCGGCGTTTTTGAGAACCCGGTAGGCCATGCGCAGATCGGCGGGGACCAAGGCCAAGTCTTCTTCGTCGGGGACGGGCTTGCCGGCACCGGGCAAGTCGTTCAAGTCGCCGCGCTCGATAGCGGCGCGGATTTTTTCCTCCGCAATTCGATCGAGAAATCCGAGCATACCCATGGATGAGTGGCGAACCGTCAATGGCGGCTTTCGTGAATTTCCCGGTGCAGCGCCTTGTATTCCTCGGAGAGTTTGTGCTCCGGCGCGTAATGAATCAGCGGCTTGGATTCGCTATGGGATTCGCGCACCTTCACCGAAGGCGAGAGCTTGGTCTGCAACACCGGATGGCCTTCCGAGATCAACTGATTGACGAGTTGCTGCGGCAGATTGGCGCGGCCTTGGAACTGGTTGACGATGATGCCTTCGATTTCAAGGGCATCGTTGTGGTCGGCCTTGATTTCGCCGATCACGGCCAGAAGGTTGTACAAAGCTTCCCGCGAAAAGGCGTCGCAGTCGAAGGGAATCAGGCAACGGCGGGCGGCGATCAAGGCCGATCGGCTGTAGAAGTTGAGCACCGGCGGCGTATCGATATAGATGCGCTCGAACTCGCCGAGCGCATCCAGCGCCTCGCGCAGCTTGTAGATCTTGTAACGCGATTCGAGCCGGCTTTGCAGCGGCTCCAATTCGGGGTGCGAGGGCACGACAAACAGGTTCGGGAAAGGCGTCTCGTGTATGCCGCCGTTCAGTCCGGTGTTCGGAGTCTTGCCGAAGAGATTCAGGCTTAAGGTTTCTTTGAAAAAATGCGCGATGCTGGCGTCCGGATCGGTCACTTTTTGGCCCAGCAAATAATGGGTGGAATTACCCTGGATATCGAGGTCGACAACCAAGGTTTTTTTGCCTTCGGCGGCGCTGATGGCAGCGAGGTTGCAGGTAATCGTGGACTTACCGACGCCCCCCTTCTGATTAAAAATAACCCGGCGCATAAATATTCTCTCAAAGCGAATGGGTAAAAAGTAATCAGGGAAGTATAAAGAACAATAGCGTTCGATAGCTAGCACGGGAGGCAATGCCGTTACTCAAACGTTGCTGGCGGAGCGGGAGTTCGGTGATGCGCCGGATGGAGGTTAATGGACCTGCCCGTTATATCACTCAGAGTATATCCCAGTAGCCCGTTCGCCCTGAGCCCTTCGACTTGGCTCAGGACAGGCTTGTCGAAGGGTTTCGAGAGCCTACCGGGATAGAGGCTAAGTTCAAATCGCCGCGCTACAGAACCGCAAATGTTCAACTCACAGACGTCGAAGACCCCATAAAAGAGTTCGATACCCGCCGATCCTCGAATCGTTACCCGCCTTTACAAAGGCCTTCTGCCGCGCCCAATCGGACGATAACTCCGGCGCTTGGCCTCGTTTTTCCAAAATACTCTTCAAGCCGGCATCGCCGGGCTGAAATCCCGCCGACTGCTGTCAGGGAAGCAGGCGGTCAGCATGCACTGATCACAAATCAGCAATCCTCTCAATACGGGTTACCGCTAAGGCCATGAAAAACAAGAACAAAATCTCATGGCACGTTTTCTGACCACCTATTTCAAAACCAGCTTTCATTTAATGAACCGTTTGGCGGATCGATAGAAAAAGCTGCACGAGGCCATTAGTCGCCGCACGGCAGTCGAAGTATTTCAAAACACTCAGGGGGAACATGAAACATCCTCAATTACTTTTGCTTGGAGGGATTTTAAGCGGTGCACCGCTTTACGAGGCGGCATACGCCGACGATGCGGAAAACCGCGTGAAGGCGTTGGAGGAACGTGTGCGGGATCTGGAGCAGATGCTGAAATCGGCCGGAAAGCCTGTCGCGGCGCGAACCGAGGACCCCGACACCGTAAAAAAGCTGGATCAAAAAGTGCGTACGCTCGAACGGCGCTGGGAAGTCGAACGGGAGGATGCGGAGGCGCAAAAACAAAATTCGCCGATCGTGAGCCTGGGTGAATCCGGATTCTCGGTAAAGTCGCCGGACGGCGCTTATCAATTGCAGCTTCGGGGACTCCTCCAAGCTCACGGCTATTTCTTTAGCGACGACCATAACAATACCGCTTCGGACACCTTCACGCTGCGGCGCGCTCGTTTGATCTTTCAGGGAAAGCTCGCCAAGTATTTCGATTACTTCATCATGCCGGACTTCGGGGGAAACAGCCCGGCGCTCATCGACGCCTTTGTCGACGTGCGATATCAGCCCGAGATCTCGCTCCGGGCGGGACGATTCGTATCGCCTTTCGGTCTCGAGCACATCCGGGCGGCGGGCAATATCTCCTTCGTCGAGCGGGCGCTGCCGGACAATCTCGTGCCCGACCGCGACAACGGCGCCCAGCTCTTCGGCGAATTGGGAGAAGGCGCATTCGAGTATGCGCTGGCGGTCGCCAACGGGGTGGTCGACGGCGGTACGTCGCAGAACGATACCAGCGACGCCAAGGAGTTCGTGGGTCGGGTATTCGCGCATCCGTTTCAATCGCTCGGCATCGAGCCCCTGCGGGGGCTGGGACTCGGGATTGCCGGCACGTTCGGCGAGCAGGAAGGAGCCTTGCCCTCCTATAAAACCAGCGGACGGCAGACCTTTTTTACCTATCGCAACGGTGTGGTTGCCGACGGCGATCGCTACCGGATTTCGCCTCAGCTTTTCTATAACTGGGATTCGTTCAGCGTGCTGAGCGAATACGTCCTTTCGTCCCAGGAGATCGCCCGGGGCGGTACGTCCGAAACCTTGGAAAACGACGCTTGGCAGGTGGCACTCTCTTACGTGCTCACCGGCGAAAACATCGCCTATAAAACACAGTTCTATCCGGTATGGGCCAACGGCATGAGGCCGCGGCACGGCTTCGATCCGCTCAAGAGGAACAAGGGCCCTCAGACGGAACTCTGGGCCGCCCCGTTCCAACCCAGCCACCCCTGGGGCGCGTTGGAATTGGTGGGGCGCTACAACCGCTTGGACGTCGATCGAAAGGCGTTTCCCGTCTACGCCGACCCGTCGTCTTCCGCGCGCTCCGCGAGCGCTTGGGCACTCGGTCTCAACTGGTATCTGAACAGCCATTTCCGTTTAACCGCCGATTATGAGCAGACCGACTTCAGCGGCGGCAAGCAGGGTGGGGACAGACCCAAGGAGAAGGTCGCCCAGGTCCGATTCCAGGCGGCGTTCTGATTCAACTCGTTTCATTCATTCGAAGAGGTGCCCATGAAATCGCAAACAAACGTCCTAGTTCTACGTTGGCTGTTGGTCTGGCTAGTCGCGGCAGCCCTATCCCTTTCGCCCGAGGGGCCCGCGTTTGCCGTCCGGGCAAATTCTGACCATCTGCCCAAGGAACTGCGTATCGGGTATCAGAAATACGGCACGCTGATTCTTTTGAAGTCAAAAGGCGATCTCGAAAAGCGCCTGGCGCCTTTGGGCGTCTCGGTCAACTGGGCGGAGTTCCAGTTCGGCCCGCCTATGTTGGAGGCGCTGAACGCCGGCAGCATCGATTTTGCCACCACCGGCGAAACCCCGCCCGTATTCGGTCAGGCGGCCAAAGGCTCCCAGCTTATTTATGTCGGATACGAATCGCCATCGCCCGAGGGCGAAGCCATCATCGTCCCTAAGGATTCGAAAATCCGCGGCATCGCCGATCTGAAAGGCCGTAAGGTCGCCGTGGCCAAGGGGTCCAACTCCCATTATCTGTTGGTGAGCGCTCTCGCCAAAGCAGGCCTGGAGCTGAAAGACATCCAGGTGACCTATCTCTCGCCGGCGGACGCTCGCGCAGCCTTCGAGCGCGGGGCCGTGGACGCATGGTCGATCTGGGATTTCTACCTGGCGGCGGCGCAGGAGATTTTGGGCGCTCGGGTGATCGCCGACGGCAAGGGCCTGGTCAACAACCACGAAATCTACACCTCGAGGCGCGCCTTCGCCGAACAGCATCCGGCTCTCATCAGGATCGTGCTGGAGGAAATCGCCAAAATCGACCAATGGACGCGGGATAACCCCGGCGAGGCGGCAGACTTCCTCTCGCGCCAGATCGGGATCGCACCCGCCGTTCTGGAGCGTGCCTTGAAGCGGCGGCAATACGGTCCGCACGACATCTCGCCGGAACTGGTGGAAGCCCAGCAGAAAATCGCCGATACCCTGCATTCCATCGGGCTGGTTCCGCAAGCGATTCGCGTCGCCGATGCCGCCTGGAAATTCAACTGATCGTAGGAGACAAGCCATGAATATTTTCTGGTTTCTGCCGACCCACGGCGACGGCCGATACCTCGGCACCGCCCGGAGCGGGCGTCCGGTCGATTATGCCTATCTGCGCCAAGTGGCCCAGGCTGCCGACGATCTGGGTTTCGGAGGCGCTCTGATTCCCACCGGGAAAACCTGCGAGGACGCTTGGATCGTCGCCTCGTCGCTGATTCCGGTCACCCGGCATCTCCGCTTTCTGGTGGCCGTCCGCCCCGGCATCGTTTCGCCGACCGCCGCCGCCCGCATGACCGCCACGCTGGACCGTCTGTCGGAAGGGCGTCTTCTGGTCAACGTCGTAGCCGGGGCCGATCCGACCGAGCTGGCGGGGGACGGAATTTTCCTCGGCCATGATGAGCGCTATGAATTCACCGGCGAATTCCTGACCGTCTGGCGCAGGCTGCTGGCCGGCGACACGGTGGATTTCGAAGGCCGGCATCTCAAGGTACAAGGTGCCAGGCTGCTGTTCCCGCCGGTTCAGCAGCCGCATCCGCCGCTGTATTTCGGCGGCTCCTCCCCGGCCGCCCATCAACTCGCCGCCGAACAACTCGATGTCTATCTCACGTGGGGCGAGCCGCCGGAAGCGGTGGCGCAGAAAATCGCCGATGTCCGGCAACGGGCCGAAGCCCTCGGACGCAGCATCCGTTTCGGCATTCGGCTGCACGTGATCGTGAGAGAAACCAGCGCCGAGGCCTGGCGGGCGGCGGAGCGTCTCATCAGTCACCTCGACGACGCCACCGTCGCAGCGGCCCAGAAAGCCTTCGCCCGCTCCGATTCGGAAGGCCAACGGCGGATGGCGCGACTGCACGGCGGTTCGCGAAGCAATCTGGAGATCAGCCCCAACCTTTGGGCGGGCGTCGGCCTGGTCCGTGGCGGCGCGGGCACCGCCCTGGTGGGCGACCCGGAATCCGTGGCGGCCCGTATCCGGGAGTACGCCGATCTCGGCATCGATACCTTCGTATTGTCCGGCTACCCTCACCTGGAAGAGGCCTATCGGGTCGCGGAGCTCTTGTTCCCTTTGCTCCCGGTGGAAACGGCCACGAGCAAGGTCAGCCCCGTAGTCCATTTCAGCCCGGTGGGAGATACCGGTACCGGAGCCCCTCCGGCCTTGAAGGAAGCGGCGTCATGATCACGCGGCGGATTAATGCTTTCGCGGAGAGCGCGGTCCCGTGGCTGCTGCCGATAACTCTGCTGACTGCCTGGTTGGTGCTGGCGAAGCTGAACTGGATTCCGCCGCAAGTCTTCCCCGCGCCGTGGGACGTATTCCGGGCCGGCGTCCAGCTAGCCGGCTCCGGCGCGTTGCTGGAACATCTCCGCATCAGCGCCGCCCGTGCCGGCACGGGTTTTCTGATCGGCGGCGGCATCGGCTTTTTACTGGGGCTGATCAACGGCGTTTCATTCACGGCCGAGCGTCTCCTGGACACTTCGCTGCAAATGATCCGCAACGTCCCGCATCTGGCTCTGATTCCGCTGGTCATCCTCTGGTTCGGCATCGACGAGGAGGCCAAGGTGTTCCTGGTGACCTTGGGCGTCTTCTTTCCCGTTTACATCAATACCTTCCATGGCGTGCGCACGGTGGACCGGCAACTCCTGGAAATGAGCCGGATGTACGGCTTGAGCGGATGGAGTCTGTTCCGCGAGGTGATTTTTCCGGGCGCTTTGCCGTCGATCCTGATCGGCGTGCGCTACGCCTTGGGGTTTATGTGGCTGACCCTGATCGTCGCCGAAACCATCGCGACGACTTCCGGTATCGGCTATCTGGCGATGAATGCCCGGGAGTTCATGCAAACCGACGTGGTGGTCCTGGCGATTCTGCTCTATTCGCTGCTGGGCAAGCTCGCGGATGTTCTGGCGAGACTCCTGGAGCGGACGCTTCTGAGCTGGCATCCCAACTATCAATCGCAGTAATTCCTTTTGAAGGAGGACGAAACATGACTTTGAATATCGTCGATCTTGCCTCGGCCGCCGTTTCGGATTCGCCGCGGCCGTCCGGGGCCGGTTTGCGCCTTCAGGCGAAAGGCGTCCGCAAAGCCTACGGCGCCGCTGAGGTCTTGAAAAACCTCAGCCTGGACATTCGTCCGGGGGAGTTCGTTTCCGTCATCGGCCGCAGCGGTTGCGGAAAGAGTACCTTGCTGCGCCTGATCGCGGGGCTGGAACCGCCAGATGGCGGAGACATCCTGGTCAGCGGCCGGCGTCAGTCAAAGCCAAACGGCGAAACCCGAGTGATGTTCCAGGAATCACGCCTGCTTCCCTGGCGCAGGGTTCTCGCCAACGTGGGCGTCGGGTTGGCCGGACGCTGGCATGAACAGGCCCGTCTGGCACTTAGACAAGTGGGATTGGAAGAGCGGGCATCGGATTGGCCTGGCGTGTTGTCGGGTGGACAGCGTCAGCGGGTGGCGCTGGCGCGCGCGCTGGTCAGCCGTCCGCGCCTGTTGCTCCTCGACGAGCCCTTGGGCGCTCTGGACGCGCTCACCCGCATCGAGATGCAGCGCCTGATCGAAAGCATCTGGCTCGATCAGCGGTTTACTGCGTTGCTGGTCACCCACGACGTCGCCGAAGCCGTGACTCTGGCCGACCGCATCGTGATGCTGGAGCACGGACGAGTGGCGGCGGATATACCGGTCCCGCTGCCGCGTCCCCGGGAACGGGGAGATGCGGCTTTCGCCGCCTTGGAAGGCGAGGTTCTCCGGCGCGTCCTCGGCAGGGAGTCGGCTCAGCTCCCGCTAACCCGGCCGGAGCCGGCCCGGCTGAAGTTGGCGAACTGATGTTAGGGGACGAGCGGATGACCATTTCCGATGTGAATATTCTCGATACCGACATCCTGGTGATCGGTGGCGGCACCGCCGGACCGATGGCCGCCATCAAGGCCAAGGAACATAACCCGAACCTGCGGGTGTTGCTCCTCGAAAAAGCCAACGTCAAGCGCAGCGGCGCCATCAGCATGGGCATGGACGGCCTCAACAACGCCATCATTCCCGGACATGCTTCGCCGGAGCAATATGTCAGGGAAATCACCATTGCCAACGACGGCATCGTCAATCAAAAGACCGTTATAGCTTATGCGCGGCGCAGCTTCGACATGATTCAAGAACTGGATCGCTGGGGAGTTCGTTTCAAGAAAGACGAAGCCGGCGAATACGATGTCAAAAAGGTGCACCCGGTCGGAACCTACGTACTGCCCATGCCGGAAGGCCAATCGATCAAGAAGATTCTTTACCGGCAGCTCAAAAAGCATAGGGTCGAAATCACCAACCGCTACATGGCGACGCGGTTGCTCACCGAGAATGGGCGCGTCGCCGGAACCGCAGCGGTCAACACCCGTACCGGCGAGTTCTTGGTCATCCGCGCCAAGGCCGTGATCCTCTGTACCGGTGCGGCAGGACGCTTGGGCTTGCCGGCGTCGGGCTATCTGTTCGGAACCTACGAAAATCCGACCAACGCCGGCGACGGCTATAGCATGGCCTATCACGCCGGAGCGGAACTGAGCGGCATCGAATGCTTTCAGATCAACCCCTTGATCAAGGACTACAACGGGCCAGCCTGCGCCTATGTGACCGGACCCTACGGCGGCTATACGGCCAACGCCAAAGGCCATCGCTTCATCAACTGCGATTACTGGAGCGGGCAGATGATGCTGGAGTTCTATCACGAGCTTCAGAGCGGCAACGGCCCGGTATTCCTGAAACTCGATCATCTGGCCGAAGAAACCATCGATGAAATCGAAGAAGTCCTCCACACGAACGAACGGCCCAGCCGCGGACGGTTTCATCAACGGCGAGGCAACGATTACCGCAGCCGAATGGTCGAGATGCACATTTCCGAGATCGGTTTATGCAGCGGACACAGCGCTTCCGGCGTCTGGGTCGACGAGCGTGCCCGAACCACCGTGCCGGGACTCTATGCCGCCGGTGATCTGGCGTGCGTGCCGCACAATTACATGCTCGGGGCATTCGTGTATGGCGCCATCGCCGGGGAGGACGCCGCCCGGTATTGCAGCGCCAACGCCTCGGCAGGTCTCGATGAGGAGCAGATCGCGCGGGAACGGGATCGGATCGGCCTCCCGTCGAGACGGAACGACGGCATTCCGCCCTCGCAGATGGAGTACAAGCTGCGGCGCATGGTCAATGACTACCTGCAGCCGCCCAAGGTAACGCGGAAGATGGAGATCGGCCTGCAACGCTTCGCCGAAATCCGCGAGGATCTGTCCTTGCTGGTGGCTCGTGATCCCCATGAACTCATGCGTGCCCTGGAAGTCCACGCCATCCTCGATTGCGCCGAGATGGCGGCGCGGGCGTCTTTGTTCCGGGAAGAAAGTCGCTGGGGTTTATATCACCTGCGGGTGGATTACCCCGAGACCGACAACCCGAACTGGTTTGTCCATGCGCAGGTAAAAAAGGGCGAGGACGGCGAGATGACTTGTTTCAAACGTCCGATCGAGCCCTATCTGGTCGAACCGGACGAGCAAGCCCAACAGGCTTTCGGTTCCATGCGCATTCCTGAAAAACTCGAGGCCTGATACCGCCATGCCCATAGCTCAAACGCCCGCCAGTCTGCCCGTGATAGTAAACGGGGATCAATGCATCGCCGACAAGGGTTGCACCGTCTGCATCGATGTCTGTCCGCTCGACGTACTGCGGATAGATCCCGTCACCGGCAAGGCCCACATGAAATATGACGAATGCTGGTACTGCCTGCCTTGCGAGAAGGACTGCCCGACCGGGGCGGTCAAAGTCAATATTCCCTATCTCCTGCGCTGACTTCGAAGGGCGTGGCGGTACTGTGTCTTCCCTTCGGGGGATGTACGGCGAAGAGGCCGTTTCCAGACCCGAGGCGGAAGACACGCCGTTGACGCGTGAGCGCACTCGGAACCAACCCTACAAACAGGAGCGAAATTGATGACAGCCACAACCAGCGATCTCACTCCATCGACTTGTACTATCGCAATTATTGGGGCCGGCTTCAGCGGTACACTAGTGGCTACTCACCTTCTGAGACAGGCTAGAGGTCCGTTGGAGATCAAGCTGATCGAGCGTCATCCGGAGCAGCTCTTTCGTGGCGTCGCTTACTCCACCCGAGAGGATTGCCATGTGCTCAACGTGCCAGCCGGTAACATGAGCGCTTTTCCGGACCGGCCGGATCACTTTCTGCAATGGGCTCTCGGCCGACAAGAACGCCTGGCCGACTTTTTCGGAGTAGATGAAATCTCTCCCCAGGCATTTCTTCCTAGGCGCGTCTACGGCGAATATCTCGACGGGCTGTTCAAGCAGGCGCTTGCCGAGGCGCATCCGGGCGTCAATCTGGAGATCGTGCACGACGAAGTCGTCGACATCGGTTCCGACGCTCGAGTACCGAGCTTGACGCTGCGAAGCGGGAACACGATCAAAGCCCAACGGGTTGTGCTCGCCCTAGGGAATTTTCCGCCGGCAGATCCGCCGGTAGCCGACGGCTCGTTTTATCGAAGCTCCCGCTATCAGCGTAATCCCTGGCTGACGGATGTATGCCCGGTCGCCGCTCCGGGCGAGTCGTATCTAATGATCGGATCGGGCCTGACCATGGTCGATCTGGCCATCGCGCTTGATGAGCGCCATTTCCGGGGCCGAATCCATGTCGTTTCGCGGCGAGGGCTGCTGCCGCCGGCTCAACGTCCGGCGGGGGAAACGCCTTGCCGGATCGATCTCGGCGAGCATCCGCCTACGGTCAGGTCGCTGCTGCGACGGTTTCGCGCACAACTGAAGACAAGCGGCGGAAACCGGGATTGGCGATCGTTGATCAGTTCGATGCGGCCTCATACCCATCTAATCTGGGGCGCGCTTTCTCTCCCGGAAAAAAGGCGTTTTCTCCGCCACCTGCGGCCTTTCTGGGATAACCACCGTCACCAGCTCGCACCGGCTGCGGCACGAAAGCTGGATGCCATGATCGGTTCCGGCCGGTTGACGATTCATGCCGGACGCGTGGAGCGCTTCGTCGAAAAGGAGCGCGGCGTCGAAGTAATGATCCGACTGCGCGGAAGCGGCGAAAAAAAGTCTTTACGGGTGAATCGCGTGGTCAATTGCACCGGCTCGGAATGCGATTACCGCAAGCTGATGCATCCTCTTACGGACCAGTTGATCGAGAGGGGACGGGCGGTTCCCGATCCCGTGTCGTTTGGTCTTGCGGTTGCTCCTGACGGCGCCTTGATCGATGCGGAAGGGCGCGCGTCCGAATCGCTTTTCACCCTCGGCCCCCCGCGAAAAGGAACGCTTTGGGAGACCACCGCGGTTCCCGAGATCCGGGTTCAGGCCCGACAACTGGCTGAACTGCTGTTGACGTCCCTGCAACGTCACGGGGATGAAAATCGGTTTGGGCCGGTCGAACCGCCGAACTCGGCGAAACATCGGGATGCCGAGGTGCGACGCCTGGCCGTGCTGCGGTTGGCGGAATCCGAGGAGATCGACGCCGTTCCCTTGTTGGAAGAGGCGCTCGGGGATACGGAGCGGGACGTTCGGCTGGAAGCGGTGCGGGTACTGGAGGAGTTCGACGGGCCGGCGGTCATCGGCGCGCTTCTCGGAGCTCTCGAGGACGCCGACGATGGCGTCCGGGCCGCGGCGGCGGAAGCGCTCGCGGGAAAATCCTGCGAGTCGGCCCTGCTTGCGTTGCTGAATCGCGTGGATCATCCCGACGCCTTCGTCCGGAGCGCGGTGCTGAGGGCGCTCAAGCCGCTGCGGTCTCCGGCCGCTCTGCAAGGGGCGCTGGCCGCCTTGCAGGACGAAGATGCCGGCGTTCGCCGCGAAGCGGTGGGCGTGCTCGGCTATCTGCAGACCGATGCCGTCATTCCCGCGCTGCGCGATGCCGCCCATGACGTTTACCCCGACGTCCGGCGGGCGGCGGTCAATGCTCTGATTCCCCGCCGAATTGCCTCCGGGGATAGCTTGAAGGACGCGGACTGGCGAGTGCGCCAGGATGCCGCCGAGTCCGTCGGCAAGGTGAAAGATCGGAAGGGCTTCGAAGCACTTCTCGCCGCACTGGATGACGATTATTGGCAGGTCCGGCAGAAAGCCGCCTGGAGTTTGGGCGAACTGGGCGATGTTCGCGCCGTTCCCGTACTCGGCCGTCTGCTGCTGAGCCATCCGGAAAGCAATGTGCGCAAGGAAGCGGCGGCGGCCCTGGGGACGATCGGCCATGCCGACGGCGAACCCTATTTGCACAAAGCTTTGAACGATCGCGATGCCGATGTCCGCAAGCTGGCCCGGCTGGCGCTGCAGAGCATCGAAAGGCGGTTTGAAGTCTCCTCGGCAAGATAGCCGGTGAGACAGGAATGTCATTAGGGCCGCTTGTTGCCGCATATAACCGGGACAGGAACATCCCCTGCCGGGAATGCAGCAGTGCCGCCTTTGCGGTGCGCGAACGGTTCTGAAACAGAAGCGGCATTTTTTTGCTCGTTTTCTTGAATCGAGCTTTCAACAACCATCCGATAGAGGATCTATATGCACATTACGGGAATATCGGGCAATTGGAACAGTCGTTCCCGGACCAAAAGCCTGGTGGAGAGTATCGTGCGGCAATTGGAGAGGCGGCTCCCGACGCAAGGACAGATCATCGATCTGGCGGAAGCCGGGGTTTCGCTTTGGCCGTTACCGCAGCCCAAGGGTCTGCCGGATGACTTGCTGGAGCAGTTGAAACGGATTGAGTCCACGGATGTGTTAGTCGTCGGTTCGCCAGTCTATAAGGGTTCCTATTCCGGCGTGTTCAAGCACTTCTTCGACTTGGTCGACCGTGACGCCTTGCGCGGCAAAACGGTGATTCTTTCGGCCACCGGCGGCAGCGATCAGCATGCCTTGGTCATAGAGCACCAGTTGCGGCCGCTGTTCAGTTTTTTCGGCGCCTTCACCGTGCCCACCGGCATTTATGCCAACGAGGGTGATTTCACCGATTACGAACTCACCAACCTCGCGGTTTGTCAGCGCATCGAGCGGGCGGTGGGCGAGGCTGTCGATCTGGTTCACCGGACCTCTTTCTCCGATCCAGCGGATGTGGGCCGGCTTATGTGCGCGCTCGAATCGCGCCGGGTCACGGCGTCGAAATAATGAAAACAAGAGCTTTGACATCGGGACCGATACGTTCACTTCCGGTCGAAATCTAACGGCCCCAAGGTCTCGATACCGACAGGCTTAGCGCTTTTCGCAGGAACCGAGCTTTGACAGCCGGGGAGGTGTCGGCGTGTGTCTGCTGTCGTCGAGTGCGGGTTCGCGCCATTCGGCAATCTTCGAACCGCGTGCATTGGGCAGCATTCCGTAGAAGGCGAGCCGATGCCTAAGCACATTCCGGCTAATATCCAAGAGGCGCGCTGTTTGCACTTGATTGTGCTCGCAATATTCAAATGCGGTTCGGATGACGGTTTCCTCGATCAGTTCGAACAGTTTGGGCGGCGAACGCTCGTACAGAGTCGTCAAAGCGGTTTCCAAGGATGACATGGATGCCGCCGGCGTAAGCGCCTGCGGCCTGAGGGAAGTGAGCCTAAAATCTTCCGGGCGAAGGAGATTGCCGGGGCACACCAGCAATGCGTGGTGAATGGCGTTCTCCAGTTCGCGTATGTTGCCCGGCCAGTCGTACTGGATGAGCAACTGCTCCGCGGCGGGCGTCAGGCCCACCTCGGTGTAGCCCAGCCGATCGCCGTACAGGTTCATGAAGTGTCTGGCCAGGGGCAGAATATCGCCGGGACGCTCCCGCAACGGGACCAGCCGGATGTTCGCGACGTTGAAGCGATAATAAAGATCGGCCCGGAAGCGGCCGGCCGCCACGGCTTCCTCCAAGTTTACGTTGGTTGCCGCGATGACTCTGACATCTACGGGAGTCGCTCGCCTGGAGCCCACTTTGATCACTTCTCTTTCCTGCAACACCCGCAGCAACTTGGCCTGCAATCCGACCGGCAGGTCGCCGATTTCGTCGAGAAACAAAGTGCCCGTGTGGGCCGTTTCGAACCAACCGGCCTTGGATGCCAATGCGCCGGTGAAAGCCCCTTTCTCGTGTCCGAACAATTCGCTCTCGATTAGGGTTTCATTCAGGGCAGCGCAGTTCAAGGCTCCGAACGGTCCGTTACGGCGTGCGCTCAGCGCATGGATGTGCCGGGCGATCAGTTCCTTGCCGGTTCCGGTTTCGCCGACGATCAATACCGTCGCGTTACTGGGAGCTATGCGGCTGATGTGATCCAGCAACATGCGGGACTTGGGGTCTTCGAACACCAGCGCGCTAGCTCGAATCGAGAGAGACATTGAACGAGGTTCGGAGAAGGTCAGCACCGGCGGCTGCCGATTTTCTCCGAACAATTCGGCGCGACTGTCGCTAGCGGATATTTCCATTGGAGCCCATTTTCTTGGTTTGGTATTGATAAGCACCCGCGCTCAACCGGCGTGACTTGTTCCGGTGCCCGATCGGAAGTCTGAATAGCGCCGAGATGGCGTTTTAAATGCGGTTTCCACTATAGCAAGGATGGATAATGCATAATAATGAATAAAAAATATGTTTTAAATAACTAAATGGAATAAAAAACGGCATTTGGACCATTCGTCTGGCTTGTCGAAGGGTTCCGAGGGCCCACTCGGATGGGCTCTTAGCCCGGGCGGCGATGTTTTTATTCTTGAGCCACCCCTCGGGATCGAGAAAGGCGAAATAATTGGATGGATTGCGCTTGAGCGTTTAATTCAGAGCGAAGGAACCGGGAGCCGATAAACGAGCCCCGCCGCCGCACAGATACCGATCAGTGGAATCACTCCCATCTTGAAGCGGAATAACGCGATAGCCGAGACCAGGGTGATTCCAACCGACAGCCAATCGACAGGGCTGCGCAGGCCGTTGGGCCAGAACAGGTGATAGGCGAAAAACACGGCGAGATTCAAGATCACCCCCACCACGGCAGCCGTGATACCGGCCAGGGGGGCGGTGAATTTGAGGTCGCCGTGGGTCGCTTCGGCCAGCGGACCGCCCAGCAGAACGAACAGGAACGACGGCAGGAACGTGAAATAGGTTGCGATCACCGCCCCGGCGGCACCTCCGAGCAAGGGCGCACCGTCGATCAAATCTTTACTCCAGCCGGCCAGGAAGCCCACGAAGGTAACCACCATGATCAGCGGGCCCGGTGTCGTTTCCCCCAAAGCCAGCCCATCCATCATTTGGGGGGCGGTCAGCCATTGATAATGTTCGACAGCCCCTTGGTAAACATACGGCAGGACCGAATAGGCGCCGCCGAAGGTCAATAGCGCGGTTTTAGTGAAGAACCAGCCCATCTGAACCGTGTCGCCTTGCCAACCCTGGCGCTGGGCAAAGAGTGTCAGAACTCCGCCCCAAAAGCTCAGTCCGGCGATGGCCAAGGCGATCAGTCTGGGCCAGGACAGCCTCGCGTGATCCGGCGGCGGCATGTGATCGTCGATGATCGCCGTGCCGAAGTTTTTGTCCGGATGGTCGTGTCCACCAGCCGTTTGGAAAAAGCGCGGCGCGAAACGTCCGCCCAATGCACCCAACAAGGCTGCGACTAGGACTATGGCGGGAAACGGAGCAGCGAACACCGAGATGGCGAGAAAGGCCAGCACCGCCAAGCTCCACAAGACTGCATTTTTCAGCGTCCGCGAGCCGATACGATAGGCCGCGAAGACCACGATCGCTACGACGGCCGGCTTGATGCCGTAGAGCACGCCGGCGACCGCCGGCAGATTGCCGAACGCCATATAGATCCACGACAGCAGGATCAGAATGGCCAAGGACGGCAGGATGAACAAGGCCCCGGCGGCGATTCCGCCTTTCAGGCCATGCAGCAGCCAACCGATATAGGTTGCCAGCTGGAGCGCTTCCGGCCCCGGCAGGAGCATGCAGTAGTTGAGGGCGTGAAGATAGCGGCGTTCCGAGATCCAGCGTCGGCGTTCCACCAGTTCCTGATGCATGATGGCGATTTGGCCGGCGGGCCCCCCGAAGCTGATGAAACCCAGTTTCAGCCAAAACCGCAGAGCTTCGCCGAAGCTGACGGTCGGGCTTTCGTTTGTCGCGAGATATTCGATCGAGTCGTTTTGTTTGTTCATTGCCGATAATTCAGGACGGCCCAACACAGAGCCGCGGACCATTTTAACCGTCAATCAATCGGCGCAGCAGTTCGAATCCTTCATCCCAATTGCCCAAGCCGCTCGAGGCATTGATATGTCCGCAGGGCGCAATCTCGACAAACCGGCTGCCCCAAGCCGCCGCACAGCGCTGCGCATAGACCGGGCTGCCGTAGGGATCGTCGGGGCTGGCAACCACGGTGCTCGGGAATGGCAGACTCGTGCGGGGCACCGGCGAAAAGCCTACGGCGCTTCGTGGAAAGGTGGCCAGAGCGGGATCGGGAGGCGCGACCAGCAGCGCGCCGTGAATGGAACGCCCAGTCTGTTGCGCCCAATGGGCAACCAGAAGGCATCCCAGGCTGTGGGCGACGAGCACGGTGCGCGGTCCCGATCTCGAAACGGCGATGTCCAGTTGCTCGATCCAGTCGCTGCAAACCGGCGTATTCCATTCCTTTTGCTGAACTCGACGGAACGCGGGATGGTTGGTTTCCCACCGGGTTTGCCAGTGTTCGGCACCGGAGTTGCCGATACCGGGAAGTATGAGTACCGCGGGCTGCATTCGAATCTCCAAAATCAGTTCAAAGCACCTGTGTTAGTGGCATGGCCCGTGTGCTTAGACATCCCGGCAAGGCGTTATAGATTGGCCGCCTCCAGCGGCGTTTCCACTTTCGTATTACCGTCGAATGTCCTAAGGCGCTTGGGTCGCAAGTAGACTTTTTCGCCTTCGCGCAAGCCTTTGCGGCTGAACTGATCCCGCGTCAGCTCGACTTCCACGGCGCCGCGGCCGTCGAGGCGCTCCAGTTCGATGCGCACGGTGGCTCCGAGCGGGCGAATGTCGCTTATCTTGGCGGCGATAGTGCCCTGGCTTCCCCCATCCCGCAGGATTTCGATTTCATGCGGCCGCACGTAGAAGATGGCGGATTCCGGATGATCCGGGCTGCCGGTGAGGTCCGCTTCGGTTTCGCCGATCCGGGCATGGCCGTCGTGAACGCGCCCGTGGAACAGGTTGACGTCGCCCAAGAACTGATAGACGAAGGGCGTTTCCGGATGGTCATACACCTCGTCGGGCGTTCCGATCTGCTCGATCCGGCCTTCGTTCAGCACCACCACGCGGTCGGCCACTTCCAGGGCTTCTTCCTGATCGTGGGTGACGAATACGCTGGTGACGTGCAACTCATCGTGCAAGCGTCTCAGCCAGCGGCGTAAATCCTTGCGAACTTTGGCATCGAGGGCGCCGAACGGTTCGTCCAAAAGCAGCACCTTGGGCTCGACCGCCAAAGCGCGGGCTAGCGCGATACGTTGGCGCTGGCCGCCCGACAACTGGCCGGGATAGCGATCGGCCAGCCAATCCAACTGAACCAGATTCAGCAACTCGTGTACCTTGCGCCGGATTTCGTTTTCCGAAGGCCTTTGACCTCTCGGCCGAACCCGAAGGCCGAAGGCGATGTTCTCGAATACCGTCATGTGCCGGAACAGGGCGTAATGCTGGAACACGAAGCCGACTTGCCGGTCTCTGACATGACGGTGGGTCGCGTCCTCGCCGTGAAACAGGATCGAACCCGAATCGGGCGCCTCGAGCCCCGCGATGATGCGCAGCAAGGTCGTCTTGCCGCAGCCGGAAGGCCCCAAGAGCGCCACCAGTTCGCCGCTGCCGATGTTCAAGGTAATGTTTTTCAGAGCCTTGAACCGGCCGAAGGATTTTTCCACGTTGTTGATTTCTATGCTCATATCGGAGTGCTCCTAGATTTTAGATAGAGCGGCTTAGCAGGGATGAACCTTCTGAGTCGGCGGGTTACGCTTCGCTAACCCGCTCTACGGGTGCTTGGCCGCCAGTTATGTAGGGTGGGTTAGGCAGGGAGGCCGTAATCCACCGAACGGCTACGGCCGTTGCATTCGCCACTCCACAAAGCTCTTGGCCGCCAGCGTCACCAAAGCCAGCAGCGCCAGCACGGACGCCACCGCGAACGCCGCGGCGCTGTTGTATTCGTTGTACAGAATCTCCACGTGCAGCGGGACGGTGTTGGTCATTCCCCGGATGTGGCCGGAGACCACCGAGACTGCGCCGAATTCGCCCATGGCTCGGGCGTTGCAGAGGATCACGCCGTAGAGCAAGCCCCATTTCACGTTGGGCAGGGTGACACGCCAGAAGGTTTGCCAGCCCGTGGCGCCCAAGACGATCGCAGCTTCTTCCTCCTCGGTGCCCTGCGCCTGCATCAGCGGAATGAGCTCGCGGGCGACGAACGGGAAGGTGACGAAAATCGTGGCGAGAACGATGCCGGGCACGGCGAAGATCAGCTTGATATCGTGGGCTTGCAGCCACGGGCCGAGCCAGCCCTGCAGGCCGAACAGCAGCACGTAGATCAGCCCGGACACGACCGGCGATACCGAGAACGGCAGATCGATCAAGGTCATCAGCAGGCTTTTTCCGGAAAATTCGAATTTGGCGATAGCCCAGGCGGCGGCGATACCGAACACCAGGTTGAGTGGCACGGCGGTGGCCGCCGCCAAGACCGTCAGCCAGATGGCGGAAAGCGCATTGGGCTCGATCAGTGCGGCTCCATACGCGGCCCAACCCTTGCTGAGGGCTTGGCTAAACACCACCGCCAGCGGCAAAAACAGAAAGCCGAACAGAAAAACCAGGGCCAAGGCGATCAGCAGCCAGCGGATGAGCGCCGGTTCGCGATGAATGCGGCCGGCGGTGCGGGTGCGATCGATTGGTGAGGGTAGGGCGATCGAGGACATTCGGGGATTCCTTGTAAAAGGTTAAGCGCGGCGCGCTTGGCTCCAGCGTTGGAGCCCGTTGATGGCCAGCAGCAGGCCGAACGACACGATCAGCATGGACACAGCCAGGGCCGTGGCGCCGGCGTAGTCGTATTGTTCCAGCTTGGTGATGATCAGCAGCGGCGTGATTTCCGAAACCATCGGGATGTTGCCGGCGATGAAAATGACCGAACCGTACTCCCCGACCGCGCGGGCGAAGGCCAAGGCGAACCCGGTCAGGAGTGCCGGCAGCAGCGTCGGCAGGATAATCTTTTGAAAGGTCTGCCAGCGGTTGGCCCCCAGGCTGGCCGCCGCTTCTTCCAATTCGGTCTCGAAGTCCTCCAGGACCGGCTGAACCGTGCGGACGACAAACGGCAGGCCGATAAAGGTCAGCGCGATGATTACGCCGATCGGCGTGTAGGCGATCTTGATACCCAGCGGGGCAAAGAGCTGGCCGATCCAGCCCTTGCTGGAATAAAGCGTCGCCAGCGCAATACCGGCCACGGCAGTCGGTAAGGCAAACGGCAAATCCACGAAAGCGTCGATGAGTTTCTTGCCGAAAAAGTCGTAGCGGACCAGAACCCAGGCCACCAAGAGCCCGAACAGCGCATTGATGAGCGCGCCCGCCAGCGCGGCGCCGAAGGTCAGCTTGTAAGAAGCCAAAACGCGCGGCACGGTGATGACGGCCCAGAATCCGTCCCAGCCGAGGGTCGCGCTTTTGAGAAAGGTTGCCGATAAAGGAACCAGCACGATGAGACTCAGGTACAGTAACGTGAATCCCATCGTTATCGAAAACCCGGGCAGGACACCGTGTCTTTTCAGCATCGCCAAACGAACCTCGTGCGGTATTGTTTTTCTGCACGATAACAGCAAAGATTTATTCTTAAAAAGAATAAAAAACACTTTGCTTATAATTTAAATGAATCATTTGGCTGGGTGCCGCCAGCCGAAGCTCATACGGCGCAATCGTCGAGGATGCGCTCCGGTTTTCGAGCGGTGCCTTGGTCGTAGTAACTTCCCTTGACCAGATCGGCTTGCAACAGCTTTGCCACATCGGCATCGGCTTCATTGTGGATCCCTTCAATCAATAGCTGAGTATCCAGGCGCCGAACAGCCAATAGCAGGGAAGAGCGCCGTCGGTAATTTTCTGCATCGCGGGTTGGTTTCGGGAAAAATCGGGTGTCGAACCGCACGAAATCGGGCGTGAAGCGGTAGAGGAATTCGATGCAATACCGTTCGAGAAAGCTTTCGCCGGCGCGATCGTCGAATTTGATCGCCGTCGAGTAGCCGCGGTCACGGTAATTTCTCAGCCGCTCGAGCAGCAAAATCAGCTGACGATCGTAGACCGGACTGACCTGCAGCGTGATGACGACGCGACGAGTCGAGAGACCGCAGCGTTGGATGATCTCTTCGAAATAGGCGCCATGGTCCCGTTTCACGGCGAGGACATGGCTCGGGTGCACATGGAGGAACAGGTGCCCGTCCTCGTGGGCGAACGGCAGATAATTGAGCATGTGAACCGTGCGGTTTAGACGGTCCAGGTTGACGATATTGAGGGCTTCATCTGTGGCCTGGGCATGAAGCGGCAGATTCGAATCATTCGGCGCATCCGGTATGAACGAGGACGCATCGTGACCGATCACGAGCGCCGGGGATTCAGCCAGACGTACCGGCTGGAGAATGCTGCCGAAACGCAGGCTCCCGAAACGCCCTTCGACCTGCGTGCCATTGAGCCGAAGCGGCGGATGGTTAAGTCCTTGCTCTTCGGTGAAGCGCTGATTGAAATACTCGACGAGTTGTTGCAGTGGCATGGGGTTTCTCCTTGATCGAAAATGCCCGTAGGGCGGCAGACAATCCCGGTCTGCCAGCGGGTTTAAGGCTCTGAAGCTCAGCGATTCCGTCCTGGAGGGCTTAGCGTCCTGAGCCGTAAAGCTGATCGAACACGCCGCCGTCCGAGAAGTGGGTCTTTTGGGCCTTGTTCCAATCGCCGAAAACATCCGAGATCTTGAACAGCTCGAGCTTTTTGAACTGATTGCCGTATTTGGCCAGGACCTCTGGATCGCTGGGCCGATAGAAATGCTTGCCGGCGAGATCCTGGCCTTCCTTGCTGTAGAGGTATTCCAGGTACGCCGTTGCCAGCTTTTCCGTGCCGTGCCGCTTGGCTACGTCGTCCACCACCGTGACCGGCGGTTCAGCCAGAATGCTCAGTGAAGGTGTAACGAGCTCGAACTTATCCTCACCGTACTCCTTGAGAATCAAATAGGCTTCGTTTTCCCAGGTGACCAGTACGTCGCCGATTTCCCGCTCGGCGAAGGTGACGGTGGAGCCGCGTGCGCCGGTGTCCAATACCGCTGCATTTTTGTAGATCTTTTGCACCAGATCCTTGGCGGCCGCTTCACTTCCCTGTTTCTTCAGGCCGTATCCCCACGCGGCGAGATAGATCCAGCGGGCGCCGCCGGAGGTTTTCGGATTGGGCGTAACCACCGAAATGCCAGGTTTGGCGAGGTCGTTCCAATCCTTGATGCCCTTCGGATTTCCCTCGCGCACCAGGAACACCATGGTGGAGGTATAGGGGGCGCTGTTATTCGGCAGACGGGACTGCCAGTTTTCCGGAATCAGCTTGGCTTTTTGATACAGCTGATCGACGTCGTAGGCCAGGGCCAGCGTCACCACGTCCGCGTCCAGCCCGTCGATCACCGCCCGCGCCTGCTTGCCGCCGCCGCCGTGGGATTGTTTGACGGTCACCGAGTCTCCGCTTTTTTCCTTCCAGTACTTGGCGAACGCAGCATTGTATTCTTCGTAAAACTCTCGGGTCGGATCGTAGGACACGTTGAGCAGACTAAGGTCGTCAGCCTTGAGTGCGGTTGATGCGCCAAATAGCGTGGCCAACAGCAGGGTCCCGAGCGTGCTATTTAAGTTTTTTAGTGTCATGGAATGACTCCTGGGTCAAATTCAATGGAAAAAAGCTAAGGTTCTTATCTTCGTCGTGTCCCATCCAACGTCTGATTCCCCCGGACCGAACATTACCCCGCCGGAGATCGCGAATGGCAAGAGCGTAAAAGCCAAGATACTCATGCCATCCTTCTAGAAAGCGACTTGGAAGCGGGTCATGAAGACCTTCTCGGTCTCACGGTTACGAATCGCCGTCGTCTGCGCGTTGGTCGCGCTGGGGCTCGATGCGCCACCGTCGAAGTTGGTCTGCTCGTAATCGGCCATGATCTTCACGTTGTTGTTGAGCCACCAGTTGACGCCGAGTGCCCACGAAGAGGCATGGGAAACCGACGAGCGGGGATCGGCAAAGGCATAGGTCGGGTTTCTTGCGGTACCGACATTTCGAAAAGCGCTGTCGTCGAAATCGATCTCGGTCCAGCGTGCGGCGAGCTGAATGGCTCCCCACTGCCCGTTGAAGGGGTTGAACGGATGCCGTGGCCGCAAGCCTTGATTCAGGAAGACGTTGTCTTCGCCGGTCAGCACGTACATCAGGGAGACGTTCCATGCCTGGTCATTGGCCGTGGTTTCGTACCGGTTGCTGGTCAGGTTGTTGACAGTCGTCTGACTAGCAAGCCGCTGGCTGGACAGGGCGTACTCGCCGATCATGCCGAAGGGGCCCCAGTTCCAGTACATCTGCGGATAAACTCGATAATGCGTACCATCCGCTCGCGCTGAGCTCGAATAGCGATAGATGGTGTTCTGCCCCGTGCTGACATAATTGGATAAAGCATCATCGTTGGGATCGCCCCAGCTGCCCGCGATACCGAGCCCGAGCCCTTCCAGCGGTTCGAAGCCGCTGTGCAGGAACGGATGGGCGAAGATGCGGCCCTGGAATTCCTTCGAATCGTTGCTGTCGCCTGTGGAATCGCTGTTGTTGTTGCGAGCCCCGTTAGTTACGGCTAATTGGTAGCTGAAGAATTCCGGATACATGTACAACGGAAAACTGCGCTGGGCTTGTGGATAGCCCGGCTTGTCGAACTCGCCGTGCAGCATGATGCCGAGTTCCCGGTTCGGGGCGAGCTGGGTCGGATAGGCGCGCTCGACGAAGGTGAGGGCGGAAGCGCTTTGCAGGCGCTCCAGGCTGACCGGCGCCTTGAACTTGCCCGCTAAAAGACTCGCCCCACGGAAATAGCGAAGGTCCGCATAGCCGTCGAACAAGCGCGTGCTCGAGCCGGCAAAGTCGGGCATGATGCGGTAATCGATGTATTTGAACAGCGTACCTTCCAGGTTAAGCCGGGCCCGGCGGATCAGGAATTGATCGTTCAGCGAGTCCCCGTTGCTATTGGCATTGCTCGGGTTGGCGTAGCCCGGATCGTTGGCATTGCTGTCGTCCATGAAGAAACGGCCGTCGGCCTGGAGGGTGCCGCGCACGAACATCCTGAAGTTGCCATCGGCGCTTTCCACCTTAAGGCCTTGGGTGCCTAGTTCGGCCTTAGGCAGTTTTGCCCAGCTGGCATCCGAATTTTCCTTTTCCACTTCGAATTTGCGCTCCAGCACCTTCACTTTCTGATCCAGAGCCTTGACGTCCGGTTCGGATGCCGTTGGTGCGGTCGCTGATTTCTTAGCACGCAGCTTTTGGTTTTCCTCTTCCGAGGCTTCCAGTCGCCTTTCCAGTTCCTGGATGTGGCGTTCCAGTTTTTCGAAACGCTGTTCGGCGGTAATGGCCGAAGCTTCGGGTGCGAATCCTAGCCAGGCGCCGCCCACTCCAGCTGCCCACAGTAAAGACCATCGGTTTTGCATGATCGTGACCTCTTGTTATCACATTCAGGCAGTTCCGGTGATCCGGTCAGCATGCCGAGACGTATTTTTCTTATTGAACCTCCGGTGAACCGGTGGGCTGATTCGATGATGGAAAAAATGGAATTCGAACTGCGGATAGCCGTCTTCAGGACGGAATATCCGCCTCAATCCGCAGATGCGGCGGGACAGGACATGTTGAGGCGAACCTTTTCTTTACGTTCGATCTGGACGATACGTCCGTCGTGCACGATGATCTCGACCGCGCCAAAACGGAGACCTTGCAAGGCTTCCAGGATTTTTTGGGCTGCTGTCAGCGATGTTTGTGAATCGTGATAAGGCAAACGGTTGTCGAAAGTCATAGCGCAGGCCTTGGCTGTTTTCCTGAACTTAAGTCTTTATTCCTACGGTTCTGTTTTTTTTGGCCGGCTTGACTCTGTCTTATGCAGTAGTAAGGCCTTGGCTCCGAACCGTCGTTGGAAGCATCTTATCAATGAGATATAAAACTAAAAAGAATAAAAAATAACAAATTTATAACAGTTAATAATATAGGTCGTAAGCCTCGCCTGGCAGCAGGCCAAAGTGTTACATCCGGTAAAAAGAAATCAGTTAAGCGGAATGAAGAGGCGAATAAATGAAAGCTGCGACACTTCCGGTTATTTGTTTTGTTGCTTCGGTATCCCAGCGCCCTCTTCCATAAGCTTTTGGATATGTTCCTGCATCATATCCGGATCATGCGGGGAGATCCGGGTCTGCAGAAGTTTGAGGTGCTCCAATTTGAGACGCTCCCGCTCTTCGTCAGTCTTGGCGTCTCGAATCTGGTGCATCAGGTCGTGCATCTTCAGCAGATATTCTTGCCGTTCTTTCAGGCGTTTTATGTGTTGTTCTCCGCCTTGGATTTCAGTCGAACCCGCCTGCGACGGAGCCGGTTTTTTTTCCGCCAAGGCGAGCGGGTTCAAGATACTCAAACCCAAGAAAAGTGCCAGAGCTCTTCCAGTCTGTTTCATGACCATGCTCCATTTCAGGATGTCGGCATTGTTTTCTAACGTCTTCCAGACTTAGACGCTATCGAAACGGCTCGATTCGATCTTGAGGGAACTTGAAAACCGCCTTTTTAGAAAGAAGTTTTGGGCGGGCTTCGACGGGTTTTACCGAATGTCGAATAATCCTCGGACAGCCGCTGGCATAATAGACGCGTGGCCATCGCTTAGGGGCAGTCGATTGCCGAGTTTCATCAATCGGTCATAAAACCGGTAAAACAGCTACATTGATAACGAAGGATAAAGCCGGCTCAAACGGATAGGCCCGAATCCCACCCACCCGCAACTCAAACTCGAATTCATGGCGACTCAGTCCTTATCGCGTGCCGAATATTCCGGCTCTTTAGTCTTGTGCGTTCTTGCGGTGGTGAATTATTTGCTGTTTTACGTGATCAACATCACTCTGGCGCGAAACCTTTCGGTTCGGGACTTCGACGATTTCAGCGTGGCGCTGTCCGCCATCACCATTTTGTCCACCGTGGCCACTCTCGGATTGGACAAATATGCCTTGCGTTGCATTCCGGTTTATAGGGAAAGGGGAGATTGGAAGCGTGCCTTGGGGTTTTGGACATTCTCCCTCCGCACGATCGTGCTTTTCAGCCTGCTCCTGGCTTTCGTTGGGTTGATGCTCGGCATCGGCTCAGAGGCGAATTCCCCCATCGCCATCGTCATTCTCGTCTTGTTCTTGCCCGTTATCGCCCCTGCCTTGTTTCTGGTCGAAGTGGTCACGGCAAACGGCAGGCAAATCGAAGCCATCATGATTTACCGCTTGCTTTTGCCGACCAGTTTTCTTTTTTTTATTTACCTAATTTTCTTGTTCGATTTTCCAATGACGGCGATCGGCGTCGCCTGCAGTTATGGCTTGGCTTGGCTGTGGACCCTGAGTGCGATACACCAGCTGGCCCGGCTCACGATGCCGGAAGATACCTGGCGGGCCAGTCCAGCCTTTTTGAAAACCAAATGGGTGCGGCGGGCGGTGCCGCTGTTGCTGAACAGTTGGATGTTAAGCGTCATGGCCGGATCGGGAGTGATCGTTTTGGAGCTCCTCTATCCTTCCGATGCCATCGTCGGAACCTATGCCGTCGCCGCACAGACCGGCACTTTCATCGTGCTGCTGGCCAACACGGCCAATCGATTTTATCTGCCTCTGACGTCGATGTTCATGGAGCGCTCGGACGGCTTGTCCCTGCGACGTCTGATGCGGCACCGGCTCATGGTGGTGGGCGGGTTGGCAATCGCCTTTCTGACAGCCGTCGTGACGCTCGGACAGACCATCCTCGACTGGTTCGGTCCCAATTTCAGCCACGGCTACGAAGTGCTTTGCGTGCTTGCGGTAGGTGCCTCGGTCAATGCACTTTTCTCCGATTCGCCGTATTACCTGCAGTTCATGAAGCGGAGCCGCAGCGTATTCGTTTCCACCAGTTATGCGGTGGTCATCAATTTGGCGCTCGGCTGGTATCTGTCCGACCGATTCGGTGTGCTCGGCACGGCTTACAGCTACTCCTTATCGATGTGCTTCTTGTTTATCCGTTTGCGGTATCAGACGCATCGGCACTTGAAAGCCGTTAAATAGAGTACTTTTTGGAGCGAGTTTCGCTCCGGGCTAGAATACGCAGCCTGAAGGACCGGCTTCTACCGGATCATGGGCCAGGAGGCAAAATCGGAGCATGGGTATCCTTGAGCCTTTAAGAACCAGACTGTGAAACCATTTTCCTATCGATATGCCCAAGTACGGGGCTGGGCGCTGCTCGGACTCTTGTTGCTGGTGCTCGTCCTGCTCGGAGGCATGATTTGGCGCAACCTGGAACGGTTTGAAACCATGCGCGCCTACGTCGGGTACGCCCATCACATTCAAGAGGTCGCATTCAAATTGCAGGAATCGCTGACCGCTTATTTTACAACCGGGACAAACCGCCGCTTGGATGCGCAACAGCTCTCCGAGCTTTCCACCCGACTCGCCGAACTGGCGCGGCATGATTATCACGTGGCGGCCGACACGCCGAACAAACTGACCGAGGTCAGCCGGCTGATCGTCAAAATTAGCCGGGAGCGCTTGCCTCCGGAAAGCCAGGAAGCGCTCTTGCTGCGCGCGTTAAACATCACCAGCGCCATGCTGGACGAAGAGACGCTGGAACGGGGACGCCTCGTGGAGGACATCGGCCACGCGACCCGAACCGAAATCGCGCTGGTATTCGGAACATTGGCGGCCATTCTGCTGTTTGGCGGGCTGTTCTTCCGCCACCAGATCCTGGTCCCGCTGAATAACCTCAAGGAGCTGCTTTTGCGCCTTGCTCACGAAGACTTCACGCCGATCGAAACCACGCGGATCGACCCGCTTTTGCTCCCGGTGTTCAATAGTTATAACGATATGGTTAAGCTTTTGGCCGAATTGGAGGAGGCGAGGCGTCATTATGCACAATCCCTCGAAGCGGAGGTGCGTGCGGCTACTCGGGCCTTGTTGGAGCAGCAAGCCAGTCTGTCCCGCACCGAACGATTGGCGGCGGTCGGAGAATTGGCGGCCGGCATCGCGCACGAATTGCGCAACCCTCTCGCCGGCATCCAAATGACCTGCGTCAATCTCCGCGATGAAATCGACGATACGGAACAGTCGGAAAGGGTGGATTTGATTATCGCCGAGTTAAAGCGGATGGGACGGCTCCTCAATGAACTGCTCGATAACGGCAGAACTACGCCGGTGCCGGTCGGCGAATGCGACGTCGCCGTTTTGATACGCGAATTGGTCACGCTGATCCGTTACCAGATTCAGCCGAATATCAGGCTCGATTGGACCGCCTCGAACGACTTGGTATGCCGTCTGCCGGGATGCCGTCTGCGGCAGACGCTGCTCAATCTGATTTTGAATTCGGCGCAGGCCATCGGCGATCAAAGCGGTTCGATAGACATTCGTGCCTATCGGGGCGACGATCACGTTCTCCTCACGGTTACCGACAATGGGCCGGGGTTTCCCGAGGAGATCCTGCAAAACGGCATTCGTCCGTTCGCGACCGGGCAGCCCGGCGGTACCGGGCTGGGTCTCGCCATGGTTCAACGATTCACGCGCGATCTGGGCGGGCAGCTGGATCTTTCGAATGTCGAGCCGCATGGGGCTCGGGTGAGTTTAACGCTTCCGTGTCAATGGGTCTGAGTTTGCCGTGCTGAATACTTTGCTGATCATCGAAGACGAGGCCTTGTTCGGCTCCGAACTGACGCGCCACTATCGCAAGGCGGGCTGGGAGGTGGAGTGGGCCAAAGATCTTAAGGACGCGAAAGAATTGCTGCTGGAACACGGATTCGAGCCCCTCTTGATCCTGTCCGACATGAATCTGCCGGATGGCAATGCGCTGGATTTCATGGAATCGCTTCAGGGGCAAGTCGCCAATACGGAATGGCTGCTACTTACGGGTTACGGAAGCGTGCCGGACTCCGTCCGAGCCTTGCGCTTGGGCGCGTACGACTTCCTCGAAAAACCGTGCGAGATGTCGCGGCTGGACTTGGTAATCGCCGCCGCCGCCCGCAGCGCCCAAGCCCAAAAGCGCCTGGCGCAGCAAGTCCGCCAGCGCCATCGCCGTTATTCGCCGGAAGCCTTTGTCGGCAAGAGCCGGGCGGCTCAGCGGGTGCGCGAAATGTTGACGCGCCTGACCCAAGTGCCGTTCAGCGCCTTGATCATCGGGGGCGAAACCGGGACCGGCAAGGGGCTCGCGGCCCGCATACTGCATTACGGCGGAAAGCGGGCGGAAAACCCTTTGATCGAACTCAATTGTGCGGCCTTGCCGCGCGAGCTTTTGGAATCCGAACTGTTCGGCCATGAGGCCGGCGCATTCACGGGCGCCATCTCACGGCACCGGGGATTGATCGAACAAGCCGAAGGCGGCACCCTGTTCCTCGATGAGATCGGCGAGATGGCTCCAGACCTTCAATCCAAGCTCCTCAAAGCCATCGAAGACCGGAAGATCCGCCGGCTGGGCTCGGAAAAGGAAATCTCGGTCGACGTGCAAATCCTGGCGGCAAGCCACCGGGATCTCGAGGACATGGTCAAGCGCGGCGAATTCCGCGGCGATCTGTATCACCGCTTGAGCGTGTTCAAGCTCACCTTGCCGCCCCTCAGGGAAATCAAGGAAGATTTGGAAGACTTGGTCGAGCTTTTCGTGGCCGAGTTCAACGCCAAGGCCGGCAAACATGTCAAGGTGGTTCCGGAAGCGGCTTGGGCGGAATTGCGGGCGCACGACTGGCCCGGCAATGTGCGGGAATTGCGGAACGTCATCGAGCGTTGCGTGCTGTTCGCCGAGGGTCCGTTGCTGCCCGCCGAATGGCTGCAATTGCGCCGGCACGACGCAAAACAGATACCGGGGGCCGATTCGGCATCCGCGGACGGATTATTCATTCCGCTCGACGGTAGCATGGCGTTAGACGATATGGACTGCTACATCATTCGAACCACCTTGGAGCGCCATGACGGCAACGTCACCGCTGCCGCCCGCGCCCTCGGCACGACCCGTGAAACGCTGCGTTATCGCATCCGGAAGTACGGATTGAAAGAGTCGGGTTGATCCCTCAATCAAGACACCCGACGCGCCGTCAATATCGACGGTGTTCTATGAGCCATCGGCTCCGTGTCCGTCTGAAGCAAAGCGACATCGAAAACGCGTCCAGCGCTCGTAGATGATCTTAGGTTGGGTCGATCGCGCAATGTGCGTCCTTATAATCGCCAAGTCCTTAATCGCGTTAACGCTTGCCCGGCTCATGGAAGCCGTCGGATTGTGTTAACAAAAATTAACGATGAATTTGCACAACGTCCACCTGTCGAAGCTGTGAAAGGAAATCATCAGGAGGGATACCATGCAGCTTTCAAAGCTCGGTTCAATCGCTCTGTTGTTGCTTTCGGTGACCGGCGTTGCCAGTGCACGCGAGACGATATTGGTTTTGGACGATTGCGATCCGCGCGATTCCGGTTGGTCGGAGATAGGCGGCTGTACCCTGGAAAAGGGGGATGTCAGCGTCGCGGAGTTTAACGCGCTGCTGCCCGAGGGCCATCCGGCCTGGCGTTTCGAACCCGCCTACCTAAAGATTGAAAAAGGCGACAAGCTATCGGTAGTCAACCGCGGCGGGCGACTCCATACCTTTACGGAGGTCGAGGATTTTGGAGGAGGATTCATACCCCAATTGAATCCGCCGGGTTCCGAACCCGCTCCCGAGTGTCTTGACCAGGCTATTGTCGATGCCTCGACTCTACAACCCGGGGCCCGTCTGAAATTTCAGGAGGACGAAGCCGGGTTAGAGCTCTACCAATGTTGTCTCCACCCGTGGATGCGCATGGCCATCCGGGTTAAATCGGGTGAGGACGACGATGAGGACTCCGCTAAGGAGAGAGATTCAGAGCATTCTTCCGATACGGTGCACTGGCAGCAACGCACATTCGAGTAGAGTCCGAAGACTCTACCTTTTCTTCTCCCGTGTGATCGGGCACGTATCCGCTTCACCCAAACGGTGAGGCGGATAGCAGCCAGAGCAGTCAGGATTCATAGGACTTCCCGAATCCATCTAAGCAATCAACGGCCGTTTCTAAGTTCAATCAAAACTTGACCGCAAGGGGCCCCGATGGTTTGCTCTTAGGCACATTTATCCATGCTTTTGCGGTTTTTTGGCCGCTTCGGTTAACGAGTTGTCGAATTCTTAAGGAACCCATGAAGAAATTCATCAATACTGTCGAGAGCCTACTGGAGGAGAGCGAGCGCGGTTTTGCGCTGGCCCATGCCGATATCGTTCGCTTGAATTCAGAACCCCGTTATATGGCCCGCACCGCGCCTCGCATACCGGGCAAGGTGGCGCTGATTTCCGGCGGCGGCTCCGGACACGAGCCTTTGCACACCGGCTTCGTCGGCCTCGGCATGCTGGACGCCGCCTGTCCGGGACAGGTGTTCACCTCGCCCACGCCGGATCAGATGCTCGCCGCCGCGGAGGCGACGGAAAACGGCGGCGGCGTGTTGTTTATCGTCAAGAACTACGCCGGCGATGTGATGAATTTCGAGATCGCGGCGGAAATGCTCGACTGCCCCCACGAAACAGTGCTGGTACACGACGATGTGTCCATTCCCGAACACCAGGGCATGGGCCGGCGCGGGGTGGCGGGGACGACCATCGTTGAAAAGATCGTCGGAGCGGCGGCGGAAGCGGGCATGGACTTGGCCGGTTGCAAGGCATTGGGCGAACGAGTGGTACGGGCCACCGCCTCTATGGGCGTGGCGCTGACCAGTTGCACCGTCCCGGCTCTGGGCAAGCCCACCTTCGAGATCGCCGACAACGAAATGGAAATGGGCGTGGGCATCCATGGGGAGAAGGGGCGGGAGCGTATGGCTTTGGCCAGCGCTTCGGAAATCGTCGAGCACCTCACCCAGGCCATCGACGGCGAGCTGAAACCCGCCAAAGGCCAGCCGGTGTTGCTGCATGTCAACGGCTTCGGCGCGACGCCGCTGATGGAGCTTTATCTCGTCTATGATTTGGCCCGCCAATTCTGGGATCGGCGCGGGGTGAGCATCGTCCGTTCGCTGGTCGGCAATTTCACCACCTCGCTGGACATGGCGGGCTGCTCGGTCACTCTGACTCTGCTGGACGACGAGATGATCAAGCTGTGGGATGCGCCGGTGCACACGGCAGCGTTGAGGTGGGGGTGTTGAGAACGTTTTATTCCAAATCGCTTTCAATAAGGAATTAATTTTGTAGGGTGGGTTAGGCCGTGAGGCCGTAACCCACCTAGCGACCTCGAATCGGTGGGTTACGCTCCGCTAACCCACCCTACGTAATGTTCACTCGAATGCCGAATGGGATTGGGTCCTAATTGTGAAAAACGGCATCAAAATTACTGTATTGAGTTGGGATGCAAACCGATCATGGACGGATTGGGATGGTCAAGCACGCTACCAATTGGTGCCCCGGCTTGTGGAGTTTGGGCAGCAACCACGACTTGAAGCGAAGCGTCTGGCTCGCCGCATAATGGCCAGAGAGCTTGTATCTTTAACTCTTCCTTCTGACAAGGACGTTGAGGGAATTCGGCACGTGTTCGAATCCCTGGGGGCAGAGGTAGAAATCAAGTGGCTATAAGCTATAAGAAGGTTCCCGGCATACCTAACAAGCCGCGGAGGGGGCTACTGTGAGCTCTTCGCCACCACGCCTCCGATTGCCCTAATCATCAACTGGCTGGTCCTGGCCCCCGCATCGATATGGCCGCGGGCGCGCTCGCCCAGGAACGAGGCCCGTCCCTTGGTGGCGATCATGTCACGGGTGGATTCGCAGCCCGCTTCGGCCACGCGGTTGATGGTATCTAGTGCTTGTGGCAAACCCCAGGATTCTTGCGCCGCCTGCCGCAAGGCATTTGTCACCGGGATCAAGACGTCGAGCATGGTCTTTTCGCCCAAATCGGCCTTGCCCCGCTGTTTCATCGCTTCGACGCCCTGGCTGAAGGCTTCGGCCAGATTGGGCAGGTTCATGTCCTTGTCCCGCATTGCCTTGCTTATGGATAAAAAGAACGTACCGTAGAGCGAACCGGAAGCCCCGCCCACGCTGCTCATGAGGCTCATGCCGATTTTCTGGAAGGCGGCGGACCAATCCATTCGCCCGAGATCTTCCACCAGGGTATCCAATGCGGTCAGGCCACGCTGGAGATTGGCGACATGATCGCCGTCGCCGATCGCCTGGTCGAGCGCGGCGACTTCCTCGGCGTGTTCGCGGATGACAGCATCGGCGGCCTGGATGTAGGCCTTGATTTCGGTGGTGTTTGCTGACATGGGACTACTCTTCGGAGTTGGTTGGTTTTTGAAAAAGCGGCCAAGTATCGACGAACCGGCCATCAAAGGGTAATTTAGGCGCGCTTCGATCGGCAATCCATTAGAGACAATCTATCCCATGACACTCAACGACATTCGCGCCTTGATCATCGATATGGATGGCGTGCTCTGGGAGGGCAATCGCCCAATGCCCGGGTTGGTGGAGTTCTTCGAGATCCTGCGCGCCCGGCAGATCCGTTTCGTGCTGGCAACCAACAACGCCAGCAATACGCCGGAGCAGTACGTCGCCAAGCTCGCCCGCATGGGCGTGAGTATCGGCCGGGATCAGGTCATCGGTTCCGGCCTTGCCGCTGCGCTGTATCTGAAACAACATGCCCCGGCCGGGTCCAAGGTCTTTCCCATCGGGGAAGACGGCGTGTGCCAGGCTCTGCTCGAAAACGGCTTTCGCTTGGCGGAACTCTACGAAAAGGATGCCGATTATGTGGTCTGCGGCCTGGATCGCACGCTGTCGTGGGACAAACTTGCCACCGCCACTCTGAACCTTCGCGCCGGAGCGAAATTTATCGGCACGAACCCCGATACCTCGCTGCCGACCGAGCACGGCCTCACCCACGGCAACGGCGCTATTTTGGCTGCGTTGCAGGCGGCTACGGGCATAGCCCCCACCATCATCGGCAAGCCCGAGCCGATCATGTATCAGTTGGCCATGGAGCGTTTGCAAGTACCGCCCGAACAAACCGTTGCCTTGGGCGATCGCCTGGACACCGATATCCTCGGCGCCGTGCGCGCCGGAATTCGAAGCATTTTAGTGCTTTCCGGCATCTCCACGCGGGCGCATCTGGACGATCTCGATTATGCGCCGACCTGGGTGATGGAAGACATTCGCGAAGTCATCGACGCAATTCAATAAAAACCTAACCGACCGAGGCCGATAGATTCAACCTTTGAGGAGAACACGATGTCCCTATTTCTAGATTCAGCCGTGCCCGCCGATGCGCGGCAGGCGATGACGCTCGGTTTTGTTGCCGGAATCACGACCAATCCGACCCTGATGGCGAAAGTCGACCGCAAGCCGGAGGATGTGATTGCCGAGTTGGCCGACATTTGTCCCGGCCCGGTTTTTTATCAACTGACCGCGCCGACCGTGTCCGAGCGCGAAGCGGAAGCGCGGCGCTTTTTGACCCTGCGGCCCAACGTCGCATTGAAGATCGGGATGACCACCGAAAATCTGGCGCTGGCCGCCAAGTTCGCCAAGGAAGGCGTCAAGGTCGGCATGACCGCCAGCTACAGTGCGGCGCAAACCTATTTGACTTGCGAGGCAGGGGTGGAGTATTCGATCGCTTATGTGAACCGCAGCACGCGGCTGCAAGGCGACGGCACGGCACTGGTTTCGGACATGCGCGCGGTGGTCGATGCCTGCGACACGCCGACTACGATCCTCGTCGCGAGTCTGAAATCCGCGAGCGAAGTGGTGCAGGCCGTGATCGCGGGCGCTCATCACGTCACCATTCCGTTGCCCCTGCTGCTTGAAATGGGCGATCATCCCTTGTCCGATCAAGCCATCGAGGAATTCGGACGCGCGGTTCGCAATGATTGATTTCCCTGGCTTCCCGACGAAAAAGGCCCTCGCGAAAGCATAGGGCCTTTTGGTGCCGAATAGGGCTGCCCATCCTAAGCGAACGGGATTACCCAGTCGCTGCTTTCTTCGAAGTAACGCGCCAGGCGGAAAATCCCGATTACTTAGGTTTCTGGTCTTTGCCCTTCACAGAGTCGACCAGCGATTTCGCCAGCCGCTCGCAAACCTTCAGCGCGACTTGGCGCAGGGCATAGGTTCTGGCAAAAACGACCGTTTCGTTCGACCGTACCACGACGCGATACCCATCCAAAGTGGAATACAACTCGATCGAGATGTCCGACTTGTCCATGGAAACCAACGCTCAATGCGCCGAGAGGAAAGATAAGCCGGCAGGAACGATTTGGATCGAATAATCCGAAGCGCGGTTTTTCGTATCCGTGCGGCTTTCAAGAGTACGCCTACGCCCCGGAAAACACCTCCGCCTGAATCCGCCGAATTTCGTCGCGCAGCCGCGCCGCTTCCTCGAATTCGAGTTCGCGGGCGTGGATGTACATCTTTTCTTCAAGTTGCTTGATCAGCTTGGTGGCTTCTGCCGGTTTCACCGCATGGTAGTCGGCACCTTTCTCGGCCACTTTGGCCAGCTTCTTTTTCCCGGAACCCGTTTGTAAGGCGCCCGGTATCGGGACTTCCAAAATGTCCGTCACGCGTTTCGTGATACCGGTCGGGGTAAGGCCCGTTCGCTTGTTGTACTCGATCTGCTTGGCACGGCGCCGCTCGGTTTCCTCGATCGCCCGCTGGATGGAGCCGGTGACCGTGTCGGCGTAGAGGATTGCCTTTCCGCGAAGGTTGCGGGCGGCGCGGCCGATGGTCTGAATCAGCGAAACGGTCGACCGCAAAAAGCCCTCCTTGTCGGCATCGAGGATGGCAACCAGCGACACTTCGGGAATATCCAGACCTTCCCGCAGCAAGTTGATGCCCACCAGCACGTCGAATTTGCCGAGCCGCAGGTCGCGGATGATCTCGACCCGCTCCACGGTCTCGACGTCGGAGTGAAGATAGCGTACGGCGATATCGTGATCGAACAGGTATTCGGTCAAATCCTCCGCCATGCGCTTGGTCAGTGTCGTCACCAGCACGCGTTCGTCGCGGGCGATACGCTCGCGAATTTCCGAAAGGAGATCTTCCACTTGGCTCAGGGCCGGACGGATTTCGACCTCGGGGTCCACTAGCCCGGTCGGCCGCACCACCTGTTCGATGACCGCCCCGGAATGCTTGAGTTCGTAAGGTCCCGGCGTCGCCGAGATGTAGATCCGCTGCGGCGAGCGGGCCTCGAACTCCTCGAACTTGAGCGGCCGGTTATCCAGCGCGGAGGGCAGGCGGAAACCGTATTCGACCAGCGTTTCCTTGCGCGAACGGTCGCCCCGGTACATGGCGCCGAGCTGCGGAATGGTGACATGACTTTCGTCGACCACTAACAGCGCGTCGTCCGGCAGATAATCGAACAGTGTCGGCGGGGCTTCGCCGGGAGCGCGGCCCGAGAGATAGCGGGAGTAGTTCTCGATGCCCGAGCAATAGCCGACTTCCAGCATGATTTCGAGATCGAACAGCGTGCGCTGCTCCAGCCGCTGGGCTTCCACCAGTTTGTTCAAAGACCGCAGTTCCTCCAGCCGCACCTTGAGATCGGCCTTGATCTGGTCCACCGCCTCCATAATTTTCTCGCGCGGCGTCACGTAATGGGTTTTGGGATAAACGGTGTAGCGAGCGGTGCGGGAGATGATTTCGCCGGTCAAGGGGTCGAACAGCGACAAGCGTTCGATCTCGTCGTCGAACAGCTCGATGCGCAGCGCCTCTTTCTCCGATTCCGCCGGGAACACGTCGATCACATCGCCCCGCACCCGGTAGGTGGCGCGGCGTAGCTCGGTCTCGTTGCGGGTGTACTGCAATTCGGCCAGACGGCGGAGGATCGTCCGCTGGCTGATCAAGTCCCCGCGCACCAGATGCAGCACCATGCTGAAATAGGAGGCCGGTTCGCCCAAGCCGTAGATGGACGACACGGTCGCCACGATGATCGTGTCGCGCCGTTCGATCAGTGCCTTGGTGGCCGACAGGCGCATTTGCTCGATGTGCTCGTTGAGCGAGGCATCCTTCTGGATATAGGTATCGGACGCCGGAACATAGGCTTCCGGCTGATAGTAGTCGTAATAGGAAACGAAGTATTCCACAGAGTTGTCGGGAAAAAATTCCTTCATTTCCCCGTAAAGCTGGGCGGCCAGCGTCTTGTTCGGCGCCAGGATCAGCGTCGGGCGCTGCACGGCCTGGATGACGTTGGCGACGGTGAAGGTTTTTCCGGAACCGGTGACGCCCAAAAGAGTCTGGTGTAACAAGCCGTCGCCGAGACCTTCAACCAGTTGCCGGATGGCTTCCGGCTGATCGCCCGACGGCTTGAATTGACTGTGAAGATTGAAACTTTTTCCCTTGGTGGGATTCAGGGGCAAGGTTTCATCGAGTATCATTTTTTGCGGCATTGAGCCAGACCTATTTGATCAATCTTTAACTCGACACAATGAACATCAAACTTTCCGACCGCGTACAGTCGATCAAACCTTCTCCTACCTTGGCCGTCACCGCGAGAGCGGCTGCCATGCGCGCCGCCGGCAAAGACATCGTGGGCCTCGGAGCCGGCGAACCGGATTTCGATACCCCCGAGCATATCAAACAGGCCGCCATCAAGGCCATTCAGGACGGTTTCACCAAATATACGGCGGTCGACGGCACACCGGGCCTCAAGAAGGCGGTGGTCGCGAAGTTCAAGCGGGAAAACGGCTTCGACTACGACGTCAAGCAAGTGTTGGTATCTTGCGGCGGCAAGCAGAGCTTCTACAACCTGGCGCAGGCTCTGCTCAATCCCGGCGATGAAGTCATCATTCCGGCGCCGTATTGGGTATCTTATCCAGACATGGTGCTCCTCGCGGGCGCCGTCCCCGTCATTATCGACGCTCCGCAGTCGCAGAAGTTCAAAATTACGCCCGCCCAGCTCAAGGCGGCGCTGACGCCGAAAACCCGCTTGTTCGTCATCAATAGCCCGTCCAATCCGACCGGCATGGCTTACGACGAGGCGGAATTGAAGGCTCTTGGCGAGGTGTTGAAAGACTATCCCGACGTAGTGATCGCCACCGACGACATGTACGAGCACATCGTCTGGAAGTTCGGCAGCTTCCGCAACATTCTCAACGTTTGTCCGGAACTGTACGGCCGCACCATGGTTTTGAACGGCGTATCCAAAGCCTACTCCATGACCGGCTGGCGCATCGGTTACGCGGCGGGACCGGCCAAACTGATCGAGGCGATGGCCAACATCCAGTCGCAAAGCACCTCCAATCCCACGTCCATTTCTCAGGTTGCGGCCGAAATCGCTTTGAACGGCGATCAGTCTTTCATCGGCGAGATGGTCAAGGCGTTCAAGGAACGGCACGATTACGTGGTGAACGAACTGAACGGTATTCCCGGCGTATCCTGCCTCGAGACCGACGGGACCTTCTATGTGCTGCCCAATGTGCAGGGCGTGATCGAACGGATGTCGGGGATTTCCGACGATTTAGGCCTTTCGGAACATCTCATCGAGCACGGTGGCGTTGCCGTGGTTCCGGGTTCCGCATTCGGCGCTCCGGGCCATGTGCGCCTTTCGATTGCCACCAGCATGGCCAATCTTCAGAAAGCCATGGAGCGATTGAAGATCGCCTTGACTTGATCCTTGGATTTCAGTCTGTGGAAGCGGCAAGGATGCCGCTTCCAGGGCGCTGAGCGTTCTTTTTTCTGAACGTAGCCCGAATTGCCGGCTATTCGGGCTAGCGGGCGATGAGCAATGTCAGCGATTCGCCGGCCGAACCGTGTTAACATCGGACCGACGATGCGGATTGCTCAGCATGGCTGCTGCCACTCGGGTTGTGACATTCGCTAATCGGAATCTCGCCGCATTGATGAAGACAGGATTCTCGTCATGGTTCACCCGAAGCTCTCTTCCGTATCGGCGTACACCCTATCACTCGGCGTGACGGTTACCGTAGCGCTCGTCGTATTGCTTTTGCGGCAATCGGGACAAGGCGAGTCCATATTGATGCCCTTTCTGCTGCCGGTGCTCATAGGCGCCGTTCACGGTGGATTGGGTCCAGGGCTATCGGCAACGTTCCTGGGTGCCGTGCTCGGCACTTATTTCACCCTACCTCCACTCGGCTCGTTGGGGGCCGAGGCGACTGCAGAATGGATTCCTCTAGGCGTCTTTGTCAGCGTAGGACTTGCCATTACCCTGTTGACCCATCTTTGGCAGGCTGCGCTCGCGGCGCGCGAGTTGCAGGCGCGACAGCAACTGGAAGACGAGATTTTCAGGCGCAAACAGGCTGAAGAACGACTCCGCACCGAACGTGATCGCCTTATCGTGACTTTGACCAGCGTCGGCGATGCGGCCGTCGTCACCGATCCCGAGGGTCGTATAGACCTGTTCAACCCGACGGCGCAATCGCTGACTGGATGGTCCCAGGACGAAGCGAGAAGCCAGCCGCTGGAAAACGTGTTTCGCGTCCTTAATGAGGAAACGCGCCAACCGATCGAAAACCCCGTCGAGAAGGTTTTGAGAACCGGAGCCGTCGTCGGCCTCGCGAATCATACCGTGCTGATCGCCAGGGACGGGCGGGAAATTCCGATCAGCGACAGCGCTGCGCCCATCCGTGGCTCGGACGGCCGGCTATTGGGCGTGATCCTGATTTTTCGGGACGTTACGGAAAGCCGCCGCGCGGAGCTTGCTCTTGCCGAGTCCGAGGCTCTTTATCGGGCGATCGGCGAGTCGATTCCGTTCGGGGCGTGGATCTGCGAGCCGAACGGAAATATCCGCTACTTGAGCGATTCGTTTTTGCAAATGACCGGAATGACGCTGGGCGAGTGCATGCAGGCCGGTTGGACCTCGCGTGTGCATCCGGAGGACCTGCAGCCCATCCTGGATCATTGGCGGTACTGCGTCAAAGCCGGCTGCTTCTGGGATTACGAGTATCGCATCCGAAGCGCGGACGGCTCTTACCGCTACATTCTCAGCCGCGGCGTCCCGATCCGAAGCGCCGAGGGCAAGGTAACGGCCTGGGCGGGGATGAATCTCGACATCACCGATATGAAACAGCTTCAGGATGCGCTGGTTCGTAAGACTGAAGAATTGACCGCCGCCGACCGGCAAAAGGACGAATTTTTGGCCACGCTGGCGCACGAGTTGCGCAACCCGCTGGCGCCGATCATGAGCGCCGTACAAATCCTGCACCGGACAGGCGGCGCCGGACCTCAGTATGCTTGGGCCAGAGACGTCATCGAACGGCAGACGAAGCACCTCACGCGGCTGGTCGACGATCTGTTGGACATCTCCCGCATCGGTCGCGGAAAAATCACCTTGAACAAGCAGCCGCTCGAGCTCGCCACGATCATCAACCACGCCATGGAAACCAGCCGCCCGCTGATTCAGGCCCACGGCCACAGCATCAGCTTGTCTCTGCCTTCCGAGCCGGTCTGGATCGAGGGCGATCTGATCCGGATTGCGCAAGTCGTATCGAATTTGCTTAACAATGCCGCCAAATACTCCGAGCCGAACCGACAGGTTTGGCTGACGGCGACAACCGAGAACGGGCAGGCCGTCATCCGGGTGCGGGATGCCGGTGTGGGGATCAGTCCGGAGGTGCTGCCCCGCATTTTTGATCTTTTCGCCCAGGCCGACCGCTCCTTGGACCGCGCCAAAGGCGGGTTGGGGATCGGGCTCAGTCTCGTGAAACAACTGGTCGACTTGCACGGCGGCAGTGTCGAGGCGAAGAGCGAAGGGCTAGGCAAGGGATCCGAGTTTATCGTTCGGTTGCCGCTGCTATCGGATAGGCCGGCGGAACAATCGATCGCCGCGCAAACGCCCGATACCGAACAACGCGCCGCGCGACGCGTGCTGGTGGTTGACGTCAATGCGGATGTCGTCGAGGGATTGTCTTTGCTGCTCGAATTGGAAGGGTGCGAGGTCGAGCGAGCGGCGGATGGCCCTACGGCCCTCTCGGTTGCGCAGAGATTCGCTCCGGATGTGGTTTTGCTGGATATCGGGCTGCCTGCGATGGACGGCTGCGAAGTGGCGCAGAAGTTGCGCGCCATGCCTCAAACCCGGCAGGCGCTATTAATAGCCATCAGTGCTTATGGACAGGATCGTTACCGCTGTCTTACGGTCGGTTTCGATCATCACTTCATCAAGCCGGTGAGACTCGAGGACATTACCCGAGTGATCGCCGAACATCGCATGACGAAACCCGATACCGGATCACCCATCAAAACATCGAGCGGCCATTAATCCATCCAATCGTGCGACGGTCCTCATCAAGGCAGGTATTTGATCAGCCTGGCGCGGACCCGGGTCATCGGGACCGTGTTGATTCCGCCCGCCAGATGTCCGCCGATATTACCGCCGGCGAACAGAATAACGACGTCGCCGTAATGGTAGGGCCGTCCGAAGACGACGGCATCGGCGCCGGCTGTTTTGGCCTGTTCCACGATCGCGGCAGCGGATTTGTCGTCGGCGCGGGTCGTAATATCCGCGATTTCGATGAACGCCCTGTCCTCGGGCCAGGAGTCCAGAATATCGACCTCGGTCGTGGGCGCATAAATCCGGCTGGTCAAGGGCTCCTCGCGTAATATCGGAGCGCAGCCGGCCAGCAACAACGTCCCTATTATGAACAGATACTTCATGGCAGAACCTCGCATCCTTGCGAAGCTTGGGCTTCGTATCGGCAAAACGTGAATTAGATAAAAAATCGAACCGCTCCTCATCCTTGAAGCAAAGCGGCGGATTCGTTCCGGTCACCAATATAGACGCGGCGGAAAGGTTCGGGTTCCTGAGCATGGCGCGGCTCTGCCGAAGTGCCAGAAGGCCGGTGCGTCGCTCTCAATGCCGATGAGGCCGTCTGGCGCCCGCGAGCCCGTAAAGCGCCAGGGCGGCAATCAGCAACCAGAACTGACCCATGTGAATAGCCACTAGCGTAGCCAGAACGGCGGCAATGACCGACGCGCAGCCATTGATGCCGAAAGCCCAGGGAATCAGCCGCTCTGCCTCGGCTGCCAGCCGCGAAAGCCCTAGAGGGAACGGCATGCCCATGAAAAACGCCAAGGGGCCGATCAAGGCCAGAACGACCGTCACCTTAGCGGGGGCGGGAAGGGCGATGGATGCGTCGAACAACGGCGGGAGAATCAGGAGATAAATCGCCGAGACCGCAATAATCGCCTTGGTAGCCCAAAAGATATGCGTCCCGGCCTGTTGCGGTGCAATTCCTGCCGCATATCGGCTTCCCATCCCCGCGAAGATCAGAAATCCCGCGAGGACTACCGCCACGGCATAGAGGGGGTGACCGAGGTAAAGGATGAATTTCTGGATGTAAACGATTTCCGTGAACATGAAAGCCAAGCCGATCGCGAAGAAATAGCCGAAAACACGATAGCTCCGACTTTTCTCCGTGTTGTCACTGTGAGGCATCAGGACCTTAAGCGGCAGGAGGATCAGCAAGGCACTGATGACGGCCGATTGCAACAGCGTCGCAAGCAGGATCGGATAGCCCATGTCGAGCAGCGAAAGACCTCCCGACCCTTTCAGCTTGAAGGCTTCCGATAAAAGCGGCCATTTGAAGAAATGAAAGAAATACGGCCGGTCGTCGGTGGCTGGCCGGACATCGAACTTGTAGCGTCGTATGAACGATTCCCGTTCGGGACTCAGCAAGGCCGTCGCCGCCTCGAAGAAATAAGGCTCTTTTAGCTGGTTGTAGACGTTGGTTTGCTCCGTTTCGATCCCGGGGTAGTAGGCTAGGTCGAAGGCGCGCTCATCGCAGAACTGCCGCAGCGCAGCAATCTCGGGATTCGTAATGTCGCCATTCTTGATCAAAAGAGTGCTGGTCTGCCAACCGCGGATCCACATCAAGCGCCGTTCCGGCTCGCTCATGCCGGAGCGCGCCAAGGCATCGACAGCGGTGGCGAAGAGTTTGATCTCGTCCCGAGGCGGCAGGCGGACCCAACGGGTAATGGCCAGAAAACCGCCGGGGCTCAGGTGCGCCAAATAGGCTTGCAGCGCCTCAATCGTATAGAGATAGCTTTCATTCAGGGCATACGAGCCCGCCGACGCCGTGTTAAAGGCATCCAGCAGCGCGATCTGGATCAAGTCGTAATGTTCCGCCGAGGCAGCGACGAAACTCCGCGCCTCGGCCGCGTGTACGCGGACGGAGGGGTGCCGGTAAACCTGGCCTGCGAAATCGGCAAAATCGCGGGACACCAATTCGATCATCTGAGGGTTGAGTTCCACGGCATCGATGCGTTCGGCGTCATGGTAGATTGCCTGAAGCACTTCGCTGCCCCCGCCCGCGCCCAATACGAGGACCTTCGGCTTCCGAGGCAGCAGGTGATAGGGCAGGGCGGACGGCACGTAATCGAGAAAACCGAGGCTGCCTTGGCTTCGATCCCAATGATTGACGGCGCTCATGCCTTCACCGTCGGTGAAGACCGCGAGTTGTTCCGGCACCGGAACCGGGCTGTTCAGGCTGAGCCCCGGCACATGGCGGAATGGCACCTCGGGACTGCGCACCACGCTGAGCAGGCCGAGCGGGCTGGACCGTTCCTCGATGCGAGCCGCCCCGGCGATGCGCAATGCCTGGGAGAGGCTCTTGTAGTCCACCGGCCGCAATGCCACGCCGCTCCAATGGACCAAAAGCCACAAAGCGGGAATGGCGGCGATTAGCAGCACGATCAGTTTACGGGGGCGCAGCGCCAGAGCGATCCAGGCCAGGGCTGCGGCTGCAAGCCCCATACTGCTGGCGAAGACCAGGGCATTCAACGGAAACACCAGGAACAACAGCAAGACGACCGCCAACACGCCGATTCCCGCCCCCGAAAGGTCGGCCGCATAGGTGAGTCCGATCGTATCTTTGTAGCGCTGGAAGGTCAGGCCGATGCAATTGGCCGCGAAAAAGAAAGGCGGCGTCAGGATCAGGTAGATCAGGACGAGATGTCCCCACTCGCGCGGACTCCAAAGCACCTCCAGCGCATTGAAGGGCACCTGCTGCGCGGCCAGAAAGCACAGTGTCGCGTTCAAACCGAACAAGACCGCGTTGAGAACGAATGCGGCGCCGAAACGGGGCAACAGATATTCTCGGGCGAGCGTCAGGAACGTTCCGCTCGCGCCGTAGCCGAGCAGCGCCAGGCTGATCATCATGTAGGCGAAGTGATGCCACTGAATGATGGAAAAAAGCCGCATCAAGAGGATTTCGTAGCCGAGCGCCGCGGCCGAAATCAAAGAGACGGAGAGCAAAAGCAGCCGCGGCGGAGCTGCGTGGCGCAGGCTAAGCGGTTGGGTCCTGGCATTGCCCATGTCTAATGAGCGCCGGTCAAAGGCACGAACTGCACCGGCACGATTTGCCGGGTCGAGACCTTGCCTTCCTGGCCTTTCTCAACCAGCACCAGGTATTGCGGCAGGAATTGTCCGCCGACGGGGATGATCATGCGGCCGCCCGGCTTGAGCTGTTGCACCAGCGGCGGCGGAATTTGGGTGGGGGCGGCGGTGACGATGATGGCGTCGAAAGGCGCGTGTTCGGGCCAACCGTAATAGCCGTCGCCGGTCTTGGTCTCGACCTTGGCGTAGCCCAGCCGTTTCAGACGTTCCGTTGCCATTTGCGTCAGTTCCGGCACGATTTCGATGGAATAGACCCGCTCGGCTAATTCCGCCAGGACGGCGGCCTGATAACCCGAGCCTGTGCCGATCTCGAGCACCGTATCATCCGGCTCGACGCGCATCAGATCGGTCATCAGCGCCACGATGAAGGGCTGAGAAATGGTTTGTCCGTAACCGATGGGCAACGGCCGGTTTACATACGCTATGCTGCGCAGATCTTTGCTCACGAATTCGTGCCGGGGAACCTTCCCCATGGCGTTCAGGACCCGGCTGTCGAGCTCGGATTTGCCGATTTCGCTGCTGACCCACCGGGTCTCCCGGCGGATTTCGTCGATCAAGGCCTGGCGTTTGGCGGCGTATTCGTCGGCGCCAGCCGCCGTGCCAAAGAGGCCGATGCACAACAGCGCGACCGAGAATCCCAGACGGCGAATGAAAGGCATCGCGGAATCTCCTCCTGATGGATCGCCCGATCATACGTTAGAGGGGCTCGCGAGCCCTGGTATCCGCGAAAACCGGAATAAAGTCGAACTTGGCCGCCGTATCCGCGAGCGGGTTTCCGGCCGATTCCGCAATTCTGGGCTGGACGTGGAGAGTAGCGATGATAGGAAAAAAAGGTGCCCGCTCGAACGGCATCATGCCGTTCGAGCGGGCGGTTAGGCCCTAAGCTTGGATGAGGGGGGATAGCATCCTAGATTAGGGTTGAGCGCCCGTTACTACCTTCTGAGGTAGTTCGATCCCTCTCTGAGCGGTCGTCAGCGCTCCCAGCCAAGACTCGACCTCGGCACTGAGCTGGCCCGAGCCGGCCAGTTTGGCGGTTTCTTCGATCCAGCCGTGATCGGCAACGGGCAGGGGCAGGACACCTTGGCCGCCCATGCCGTTGTTGGCGACGATATTGGTGTCCTTGGTGTCGGCGAGCATTACGCGGCCGGCGACTTCGAGCTTATCCATATCGACCACGATGAGATCGTTGGCGAACTTGCTGGCGACATAGGCGTAGTAACCGCCGCCTTTTTTCATGCCGAAGTTGACGCCATGGCAGCCCGGCTCGCAGGGCAAGCTCTTGACCACCTTGTGAGTCGCCGTATCGGTAATGGTGATGGTCGCGCTTAAGGTATTGGCCGTGACCGCGTACTTCCCGTCCGGGCTGATCGGGGTCTGAATCGGCAGCAAGCCGTAAGCCTCGCCCTTCGTCTTGCCGCTGATCGGATCGTAATCGGCGGCAAGATCGATGTCCTTGATCTTCTGCTTGGTCTTGATGTCGATCACGCTGAGGGTGCTGAGCAGTGGCGGCGTGCCGAGCAGGTTGGCGACATAGACCTGGTCCTTCATGTCACCCCAAGCGGCGATGGGAATCACACCCACCTTCGGCACCTGAGAGGCTTGTCCGCTGTCCAGATCGAGGATGGAAACGCTTCCGGCCAGCGCGTTCGGCGTGACGACGTACTTGCCGTCATGGGTGATGTGATGGCCATGGGGGCCCGAGTTCGGGCCGGTGCTGATGCTGCCCTGAGCCGTCGGGTGTTTGCCGCCGGTCAGCTTGAGTACGCGGTCTTCACCGTTGATCGCGACGTACAGGCTATCGTCCGAGGGCCGCGACATGGCATGAGAGGGCGATTGTCCGACCGTCAGAGCGCCGTAAACCTCGCCGGTCTCACGGTCGAACGTGACGAGGCGCTTGTCGAACCACTCGGTTTGATAAATGTACTTGTAGGACCGGTCCGTCCACATATTGTGGGGATTGTTCAGGTTGATGTCGGTCCCCTTGACCTTCTTCTTGATCGACCACTTCTCTGCGTCGACCTGAGTGGCGGAGCCCCACTTGGTCTTGCCTTTGATGGTCTCGAACTGGGTGTTGACCCAAACTTCGCCGACGCCGGGCGTGGCCGGATTGGCCAGCTGGTTCGGCACGGACAGGTTGAGCGCGTCGAGGCTGATGACCGTGCCGCCCAAATTGAGCGGGATGGACGGCAGCTTTACGTCCCAGGTCGGTTTCGAGTAATCCCGCCAGAGCGAAGGCGTGGTGGCGACGAAATAGGTTCTCAGCAGCTTCTTTGCGATATCGCTGGTGGTGGGCACCTTGGCGCCGGTCACGAGCTGAATTTCGCTGCCGAGATCCAGTCCCTCCGTGTTGGGATCGTCCACGACGACGGCGCCGAACATGTACGGGTGGACCTTGCAGGTGAACACGTACAAGCCGGGTTTGTCGAAACTCTGGGTGACGCTGGCGCTCGACGGCTTGTCCTGGTCGACCGGAAACTTGGCGGCGCCCGGCTGCCAAAGCAGGCTGGTGATGGTGTGTTCGCTGTTGGTGTCGGTCATCTTGATCAAGACCGCGTCGCCGGGTTTGACCACGACCAGGCTGTCGCCGTCCGCGGGATCCTTGAACCATTTGCCGGGCTCGTCGGTCATTTCCAGCGCGCCGACCGGCATCACGCCCGGAACGCTGAGAATGACGTCTTCGGACGAGGCTGTTTCGGCGCTCACGATGGGCGTCAAGCTCATGGTTCCGAGACTCATGGCGATGGCGGTGGTCAGTTTGCGAAACTTATTCATATTCATAACCCCTTGTTTTGATATGATTTTGATAGAGCTTACTTGACGACTTTGAAGTCACCCATCATGCCGGCCTGCATGTGCTGGATGACATGGCAGTGGAAGTGCCAGTCGCCGGTGCCGACGCCTTCGCCGGCCTGGACGACGAACGTGTCGCGGCTGATCGGTCCGATGTTGACCGTGTCGACGACATGGGTAGTGCCGGGGTTGAGCCAACGGTGCCCGTGCAAATGGAAGGTGTGGAAGGCCGTCCCCAATCCGACCACATGGAAGCGGACTTTCTCGCCGAGACGCGCGCCCACCGTGGGATTCGTCCACAGCGGAACCTGCTTGCCCTTCAGAATGTTATTGACCTCCATGCCCCAGAACGTCGTTTCGTGCATCCACAAGATGAACTCGCGCTTGATGTCGCTGACGTTCACTTCTTCGATCTTGCCGTTGATGAGCGCCGGCACCTTTCCGCTCTTCGGATTGACGATCAGGGTGCCGAACAATCCCTTGTCCTCGGCTCCCAGCATGGGGTTGCCGAAGGTATGGTCGTGGTAGGGCCAGGTGCCGGCCGTGCCGGGCGCTGCGGTCCATTTGTAGGTGTACGGCTTGCCGGGGAAGGCGGCTTCGTCGGCAACGCCGTTGAGCATCTTCATCGTGCCGTCGCTGCGGATGTCGAAATGTACTCCGTGCACATGCAGGCTGACCGGCTGATCGGTATTGGGAATGCCTTGCTCCAGGGTCACTTCCGCGACGTCGCCTTCGGTCATGACGATGGCGGGGCCCGGAATGGTCGGCTTGTCGCTGTAGCGGGCGGTGACATCCTCGATTTGGCCGCCGGCAGTCTGGATCTTATGGCTCACCATCTGATAACCCAGTTGTCCGGAGGGTAAGGCCGCAGCGCGCAAGGTGATGCGATGGGTATTGCCTGTTTCCGACCCTGTTCCCGCATCGGTCTTGATGGGGACATAGTCCGCTCGCGCGATCGGGATAAAAAAGGCGAACAACAGCAAAGGCGATGAGAGAAACAATAACATTCGTCGGAGAAAACAAGAGAGACTCATAGTCACACTCCTAAAGATGGGTTCAGTCCGCTTCCGGGACTGAATACCGGTCCAAAAATAGATGCGTTGCTGATGGCATCTTATTTATCATGCATAGGAAATACATGAAATGCCTTTAATGTATCTCATATGCATGTTTATATTTCAAGACGGTTTGGCTCAAAAAGTCAATAAAAGTTTGAGTCGATACTTTTTTGCTGGATTTGCCTCAAAGCCAATCAATGTCGTAAAACTGCTTTAACTATCCATTCGAGGTGCTAAATGCAGCTGACCCGTTATACCGATTACGCCTTAAGAGTGCTGATGTATGTCGGCATACATACCGAACGCATGGTGACCATCGCCGAGATTGCCGATGTGTTCGACATGTCTCACAACCATTTGATGAAGGTCGTGCAGGAGCTTTCAGCGAGAGGCTATGTCAAGAGCACGCGAGGAAAGAATGGAGGGATAGAGCTCGGACGCCCTGCCGAGGAGATCAATATCGGCGAGGTCGTGCGCCATATGGAGAGTAATTTCCACATTGTGGAGTGCCTCGATCCCGGGCGCAGTCTGTGCCGAATCATTCCGGGCTGCACCCTAAAAAAGGTGCTTCAGGAAGCTGTCGTGGCCTTTCAGGAGGTTTTAAATCAATATACGTTAGCGGATCTTCTTAAAAACCGTAGCACATTGGGCCGGTTACTGATCGAGCGGCGAGTGATCAGGGCTTGAGATGGCGTGCTTTCAGCGCTGCTTACAAGGGCTGGAGTCCCGTTTTTTTCAGGAAATACCGGCGTAGGAGATCGAAACTGAGCGCCGCGGCGGTAGATTGCTTACGCTTGATATTGCCGCCGATCGATTGGGTCTGCTGCCAAACGCCGTCCGGTGCCGCCAGAATGAGCTGGACGTCGACCGTTCCTGCTTCGTCGTGGAGCCTTTCCCGATCGTAGCGGGCGATCTGGGCCAGCACATGATCTGCACCTTGCGCCCGTAGTCGCGGGATAATCCGCGGTGCGGCCTGAGCAAGATCGTCCGACGGCTGTATGCCGAAATATCGGCACAGGTCGGCCGAGTCCGGAATCACGACAGCACCGCAAAACCACGGCTCGCCGGCGCAGCGGTTCGCCAGTTTGCCTCCGCTCAGGGTTTCCACGGCATAGAGCGTCGATCGCCTCGCGGCGAGTTCGCGGCCCACTACCGATGCCAGATCGCTTTCCGCTTCATCGAGGCCGCTGATCGAAAATACCGCATCCCCGATCGCATCGGCGGCGCGTTTTACGATGTCGTTGAGCTCGGCTTCGGGGAAATTGGCCGGAAATAGCAGTTTGACCCGGTTTTCCGGGCCGCCGGCGCGAAATCCGAGCTTTACCTCGGCTGGTAAAGCGATGCGGTCCAGCTGCTCCTGCAGACTCGATTCGCCCAAACCGACGGTGTCCAGCACCACCAACCGAGACGGAAACAATCGGAAGCGCTGGTGCAAATCCGGTTCGATCCAGCGCCGAAACATCGCCTTCATCTCGCCGGGCACGCCGGGCATGAAGACGAAGCGGCAGCGGCCGGCCTGCAAGGCGAAGCCGGGGGCAGTCCCCCATAGATTATCGAGACGTTCCGATCCATGCGGGAGAAGGGCCTGCTTTTTGTTGACTTCCGGCATGGCTCGTCCGAACCGCACGAAATATGCCTCGACCTGAGCGAGTGCGTCTTCGTCCAGTTCGAGCGGCAGACCGAAAGCGCGGCCAACCGCTTCGACGGTGAGATCGTCGCAGGTCGGTCCCAAACCGCCGGTGCAAATGCAAAGATCCGCGCGTCCGGCGATTTCGCGGAGCAGATCGACCAGCGCGTCCAGGCGATCGCCGACTGCGGTATGCCGCGCCACGTCGAATCCCAGGACGGTCAACTCTCGCGACAGCCAGGCCGCATTGGTGTCGGCGATTTCGCCGGTGACGACTTCATCCCCTTGCGAAAAGATTTCTGCGACAAGTCTTTGCATGCTTAATGTCCGGAATGGATGGCGGTCACCCGATGATGCCAGAAGGGCAGGGAGACCATGGCGAAAAGGGTGGTCAGCGAGACGGCCAAGGCGTAAAACGACGTGTCGAGCCGATAGCGGTCGCAGTAAACGACGCCGAGCAGCATGCTCGGCATGGCGGCTTCCAGTACCAATGCGGTCAGTGTATCGCCCTCGAATCCCAAAGCGAGTCCCAGGCCCAGGCCGAACAACGGCATGGCGGCCATTTTGAATGCCACGACAACGGACGCAAGTGGCAGGTTACGGCGGTGCCAGGAATTCCAGCGGAGGCCAAGTCCCAGCGAAATCAGCATGAGCGGCACGACGGCGGCAGACAGCGCCATCAAAAACCGCTCCATCCAGGCGGGTTGCGGGACTCCGGCGAAATTCAGGCCTAGTGCAGCCGCTGCGGCCCAGAGCGGCGGGTTGAGCAGCAGAGAGCGGAGCATTGAACCGTTTTCCGAATTCGCCGTGCCGTAATGCCGGGCGATCAGGATACCGAGGGTGAAAACCAGCGGCATGGATGCGAACAAATCGATTTGAACGACGATGGTGCGCGCCCAAGGGCCGAAGGTCTGCTCCAGCACGGGAAGTCCCATATAGGTCACATTCGAGAAGGCGATGCTCAGCATCGCAGCGCCCAGGCGTTGCGGCGTCAATTTCACCAGACGAGCGGCCAGCCAGCTGATGGCGATGCCGAACAGAATGATCCCCGCGCCGAACAGCGAAATCTTCAGCGTCTCTAGACCTAAATCGGCCGTCCACAGTACGGAAAGCACCAGCGCCGGCAGCAGAAGATGGAATACCACAGCGGTCAGCACCAAGCGAGTTTGATCGGCATCCAGCCCGCCAGGCCGTATAATGCGCCACATCGCGCCGCACAGGATCATTACGGCCATCTGCATCAGCACGGAAACCATTCGCGACTCCTGGGTTCGAGGAGGCGCTATTCTAGCAATCGCAGTGCCGATACCGAGATCACAACGGTCGAACGACCAGAAAATAGAGGAACAGCCATGACCGACACGCTTTCAAAGAAACCCATACCTGCCCGAGACCGCCTCATCATGGCTCTGGACCTGCCGAGCGTGGCCGAAGCCAAAAACTTGGTGGAAACCTTGGGCGATTCGGTGAGTTTTTACAAAATCGGGCTGGAACTGTTCATGGCCGGCGATTATTTCGAACTGATCGAGTGGCTAAGAAAGCGGGGCAAGAAGATCTTCGCCGATCTCAAGTTTTTCGACGTGCCGGAAACGGTTGCGCGGGCGGTTCGAGCCCTGAGCGCCCATGGTGTCGATTTCGCCACCGTGCACGGCAACGATGCGATCATGGAGGCGGCTGCGAAAGCCAAGGGCAATCTCAAGATCCTGGCAGTCACGGTGTTGACCAGTCTCGATCAAGGCGACCTCGAGGATCTCGGCTTTGAATGCGACGTGCAGCGTTTAGTCCTCTCCCGCGCCCGGCGAGCCTTGGACCTGGGTTGCGACGGCGTGATTTCCTCGGGGCTCGAGGTGCCTGCATTGCGGCAGGAGGTCGACCAAAAGCTGCTGGTAATTTCGCCCGGCATTCGTCCGGTGGAAAACCGTCCGACAGACGACCAGAAGCGGGTCGTGACGGTCGAACAAGCCTTTTTGAACGGCGCCGATTACATCGTCGTCGGCCGTCCGATCCGCGATGCGGAGAATCCGCGCGAGGCCGCGGAGAAGGTGCAGACGCAAATCGAAGACGTGTTTAAGCGGGCGGCAAGCTAGAACTTCACGGTTGCGCCTGCCGCGCCAGCGCGTGAGTCTCGCCATGCAAGCCCTTTGGCTGGAAGACAGACACCTTTCCATTCGCAACGATCTTTCCATTCCCGTCCCGTCCGCAGGCGAGGTGCTGGTTCGGGTGCGGCTCGCCGGTATTTGCGGTACCGATCTGGAGCTGGTGCGGGGGTATTATCCTTACACCGGCATTCCCGGACACGAATTCGTCGGTGAAATCGCAGGCTCGACCGACAGCACGCTCATTGGCCGACGGGTGGTGGGCGAGATCAATGTCTCGTGCGGCGAGTGCGAGAGCTGCCGGCGAAATCTTCCGACTCACTGCGAGCGCCGTACTGTGCTTGGCATCCGGGATCGGCACGGCGCGTTCGCCGAATATCTCACCTTGCCTTTACGGAATCTGCATCGGGTGCCGGATACCGTGCCGGACGAGGCGGCGGCTTTTACCGAGCCACTTGCGGCGGCGCTGGAGATTCAGCGGCAAATAGCTATTAACGCCAACGATCGAATATTGCTGATCGGCGCAGGCCGATTGGGACAGCTCATCGCCCAAACGCTGGCGCTCACCGGCTGCGATTTATACGTTTTGGCGCGGCATGCCCAACAGAAAGCGCTGCTCCTGAGCCGGGGAATTCGGTTAATCGCCCAAGACGAAATTGCTGCTCGACATTACGATATCGTCATCGAGGCGACCGGTTCGCCGTCCGGGTTCGAGCTCGCTCGGCGTGCAGTCCGGCCGCGCGGCACGCTGGTGTTGAAATCGACTTATCGGGACAGCGTGAACGTGAACCTCTCATCCTTGGTCGTGGACGAGATTTCGCTGGTCGGTTCTCGTTGCGGCCCATTTGAAATCGCTTTGCGCCTGCTGGAGCAAAAAGCCGTTGATCCCACCCCATTGATCGACGCCGAATATCCGCTCGACCGCGCCATCGAGGCTTTCGAATTGGCCCATAAACCGGGCGTGCTTAAGGTGTTGATCCATCCATAGTTGAATTGTCAGGCACGCCCTAGATCTAGTAGCACTCGATAATTCCGGGAACTACTACCGGATATGTATATGGGTATGGCGTATTAAGAATGCACCATACCGCATCGGCCTTCCGGCGCTCTCGCTTCAGTTGGTTCTGCTGGGCTTGAATCGTGTTTTCCTGCGAGTCCAAAGCTTGCTGCAAACGGTTTTTGTCCTGCTGATATTTTTCCTTCAATCGTTCCATCTCCTGTCCGCTCGGAGATCTGAATTCGGATGCCTTCCTGCCGCTCAACAGGGCCGCGCGGTGGGCGAGCAAGTCCAGAATCAACTCTTGCTTGGCGGCAGGGGTGAGTTCGTACTGCGGCCCCAAGCCTGCCGGCAGCTTTTTTATCCTGTCCATTTCCCGATCGATCCGGCGCAGATGCTCCTTGGCCAGAGTGCGGCAGACCGCATCGATCGGACCTTTATAAAGGTCTCGCTGCTCGTCCTCGGCCGGAGCGGCATTCAGGCCGGCAGGCGGGTGATACCCGTAGCGAACGGTGCCCGAATTGTCAGTCCAGCGATAAAGGGTCGTCGCCCCCGCAGGTCCCAGGCACAGGAAAAGCACACAGAGAGCCGCAAAACGCAATTTCATGGAATTTCTCCGGCGATAACGGTTCTTAGTCTGACTGTGAGGCTCTGGATTCGCTCCCTCCAATCAGCCTGAGCGTCGCGTGACGAAAGGCTGTCCAGGATATCCCGCGAGGCTGCTTATCGTTTAAGCCTGATCTGTTATACCCGCAAGTTTTTGTGCTATCGTTCGCCCCCTTATGCACCACCTTGATACCGCGTTCAGCACGTCCTATCTCGTAGCCCTGCTGATGGGGCTATTCAGTTCCCTGCATTGCCTGGGCATGTGCGGCTCCATCATCGGTTCGTTGACTCTGAGTTTAAGGCGGGAAATCCGGGAGCAAAAATCCCTGCTCATGCCTTTCGTATTCAGTTATAACCTAGGGCGCGTCGCCAGTTATTCGCTGGGGGGGCTACTGGCCGGTCTGGCCCACCATGTGCTCAGTATGCCGCTCGAAGAAGGGCACGGGCATCGCATTCTGCAGATCGTATCGGCGTTGATCATGGCCGGGGCGGGTCTGCATATTGCCGGTTGGTTTCCGCGGTTCGCCTACATCGAGAAGGCCGGCGGACTCATTTGGAAGAGGATCGAGCCGTACGGTCGGCGCCTGATTCCGGTGGAGACCCTACCCAAGGCTTTCGTGTTCGGCATGATATGGGGTTGGCTGCCGTGCGGACTGGTCTATGCGGCATTGGCACTCGCCGCGACGACGGGTGACGTCGTGCGGAGCACTTTCACGATGCTGGCGTTCGGCGTGGGAACTTTGCCGGCCGTCATGGGCGTCGGTATAATGACCTCGTTGATGGTGCGGTTATCCAATATGAAGAAATTTCGCCAAGCGGCAGGGGTTACCCTGATTGCTCTGGCCTTATTGGCGGCATTCCCTTGGCTCAACCCGATGGTTCGCCATACAATAGGCTACTAAGAATAATGAGGAGGAGGGTGAGATTATGTTTGATAGGCTGATCGGCCAATCGCCAAATTTCGAAGCGTTGTTGCGTAGCGCCAGGATGATTGCCGCGACCGACGTAACCGTTTTGGTGGTCGGAGAGACCGGCACCGGCAAGGAAGTTCTGGCGCATGCTTTGAAAGAACATAGTCCTCGTGCCAATAAACCATTTATTACGCTGAATTGCGCCGCACTTCCAGAGGCACTGGCCGAATCGGAATTGTTCGGCCATCGCAAAGGTGCATTCACCGGCGCAGTGAGCGGTCAGATCGGCCGACTTCAAGCCGCTGACGGCGGTACCGTATTCCTCGACGAAGTGGACTCGCTGCCCGTGGCCCTCCAGGCTAAACTCCTGCGTTTCCTCGAAACCGGGGAGATTCAGCCGGTCGGCGAAACCCATACATTGAACGTGGACGTCCGGATTATCGCCGCGACTAACGCCAATCTTCAGGAAAAGATTTCGCGGGGGGAATTCCGCAAGGATCTCTATTACCGTCTCAACGTCGTACCGATCGAGATACCGCCATTGCGCGAGCGCATGGGCGATATCCAGTTGCTGCTCCAGCATTTCATGAAGCAATTTGCCGAAGAGCACAAGCTTCCGGAAGCGTCCTTCAGTAAGGCAGCACTCGGCCGGCTCACGGCTTATGCGTGGCCTGGCAACGTCAGAGAGCTTCGCAACGTGTGCGAGCGATTGTCCATCCTGCTGGCCGGTCGGACCATCGACGAAGGCAATCTGCCGCTGGAGATCGTCAATCGGGTGCCGTCGCAAAAGCCGGTATTCGACTTGCCGGAGCTGGGCATAGACCTGGAGAAGGTCGAGATGGACCTGATCCGTCAGGCCTTGTTGCGGACCAACGGCAACCGCAGCCGCTCGGCCCGGCTTTTGGGAATTTCCCGTGACACTTTGCTGTATCGGATGCAGAAATACGGGATCAGCTAAAGGATGCTTTCCCCGGGCGGCTTTACCCTCCACCGCCTTATAGAATCCAAAAGCCCGCGGCAAACCGCGGGCTTTTTCGTTTTAGACGAACTTCAGACCTTTCTTCGCAGCAATCCGCATGCGCAAGGCATTGAGCTTGATGAATCCTTCCGCGTCTTTCTGATTGTACGCGCCGCGATCGTCCTCAAAAGTAGCGATGCTCATGTCGAACAGGCTGTTGCTGTCGGACTTGCGGCCGACGACCGTCACATTGCCTTTGTAAAGCTTCACTCTGACTTCGCCGTTCACCGCCGCCTGCGAGGCGTCGATCAGCTTTTGCAGCATCAGACGTTCCGGACTCCACCAGTAGCCGTTGTAGATCAGGCTGGCATAGCGCGGCATCAGCTCGTCCTTTAGGTGCGCCACTTCGCGGTCCAGAGTGAGAGACTCGATGGCACGGTGAGCTCTGAGCATGATGGTGCCGCCCGGCGTTTCGTAGCAGCCGCGGGATTTCATGCCGACATAACGGTTTTCGACGATATCCAGACGGCCGACGCCGTTCGCACCGCCCAATTGGTTGAGCTTCGCCAGGATTTGTGCAGGCGTAAGCCGTTCGCCGTTAATGGCCACGATGTCGCCACGCTCGTAAGTCAGCTCGATGTAGGTCGGTTTGTCCGCCGCTTTTTCCGGCGAAACGGTCCAGCGCCACATGTCTTCCTCGGGCTCAGCCCACGGATCTTCGAGAACGCCGCCTTCGTAGGAGATGTGCAGCAGGTTGGCGTCCATGGAATAGGGCGATGCCTTGCCGCGCTTCATTTCGATCGGAATGCCGTGCCGCTCGGCATAGGCCAAAAGCTTTTCGCGCGAATTCAGATCCCATTCTCGCCAGGGCGCGATGATCTTGATATCGGGGCGCAGCGCGTAAGCGCCCAATTCGAACCGGACCTGATCGTTACCCTTGCCGGTGGCGCCGTGGGCGATGGCGTCGGCCCCGGTTTCGTTGGTGATTTCGATGAGACGCTTGGCGATCAAGGGACGGGCGATGGATGTGCCCAGCAGGTATTCGCCTTCATAGATCGCATTGGCGCGGAACATCGGGAACACGAAATCCCGTGCGAATTCCTCCTTGAGGTCGTCGATGTAGATTTCCTTGATGCCGAGGGCCTGAGCCTTGGCGCGCGCCGGCTCCAATTCTTCGCCCTGGCCGATGTCGGCAGTGAAAGTGACGACTTCGCAGCCGTAGGTCTCCTGCAGCCATTTGAGAATGACGGAGGTGTCGAGCCCGCCGGAATAGGCGAGGGCGACCTTTTTTACAGTCTGGTTGGACATGGCGTTCCTGTTGAATAGCGAAAAAAACAATGAATTATAACCGTGCGGTTGGACCGGCGCAGCCCGATCCGGCCAAAGTCGATGGTCCGTCGGATTCGAAATCATATTGGAGCGGTGCATGGCCCTGGGCTTTATAGGCCGTATTTTTTCCGCTTCCGCCAAAACGTTGCTCGGCTCATCCCGAGCATTTGTGCTGCACGGTCGATATGCCCGTGAGCGGCGGTCAGGGCTCGGCCGATACGCTCGGCTTCAGATTCTCCTGTGGATAGAACAGCGGTAGTGAGCGATGCGGGTTCCTCCCGAAATTCCGGCGGCAAATCGTCCAACTGCAGCACTTCGCTCCGTCCGACGGCGAAGGCGTATTCCACGACATTTTGCAGTTCGCGTACGTTGCCCGGCCAGTGATAATCGAGCAGCACCCGCATGGCCTCGGGTTCGATGCTCCGGATGTGGCGCGGTCCGTGAAGATTGTGCCGGTCGATGAAGTGTTGCAACAGAAGACCGATATCCTGCCGCCGCGCCCGGAGAGGCGGCAGAAAGATGGGCACGACCCGCAAGCGGTACATCAAATCTTCGCGGAAATGTCCGGCTTTCACTTCCTCCCGCAACGAGCGGTGGGTGGCCGCGACGATGCGCACGTCTACGGTAACCGGATGATCGCCGCCCACCGGTATAAAGGTCTTTTCCTGTAGCACGCGCAGCAGCTTGGCTTGCAGCTCCAGCGGGAGCTCCGCAACTTCGTCGAGGAACAGGGTGCCGCCCTCGGCACGCTTGAATAGACCCTGATGATCTTTAATGGCGCCCGTGAATGCGCCGCGTACGTGTCCGAAGAGCTCGCTTTCCAACAAATTGGCGCTGAGCGTGGCGCAGTTGATGGCCAAAAAGGGGTGGCCACGCCGGTGGCTTTCCTCGTGCAGGGCTTGAGCAACCAATTCCTTGCCCGTGCCCGACTCGCCCCGGATCAAGACCGTTGCGTCCGTTTCGGCCACGTTTCGAATGACTTGGAATGCTTGCTTCAGGGCAGAGTCGCGGGTGATGAGGCCATGAAAAACCTCGGCTTCATTCGCCGCTTGTACGCCGATGCCTTTGCTTTTGGGTTCCGCCTCCGGGCGAAGCATTTCAATGGCTCCCGCAAAACGGCCTTGAGCATCGAAGAAGGCTCGGGCGGACCGCTTGACGCGGACGATCCCGCCCTTGGCATGATTGAGCTCGATGGAAACGCCGTCAATCCTGCCTTCTTGGGCAACGCTATCCTGAACATCGCGTTCGCGGCAACGGATGACGGACCCGCAAGGCTGTCCCAGCACTTGATCGCCGGAAAAGCCGAGCAGGCGCTCGGCGCCGCGGCTCCACAGCAGAATTTCGCCTTTGGCGTCGACGACGAAGACCGCGCCGCCCATCAATTCGGCCAGTGTCGAGAAGGCTCGATCGGGGCCGATGGCGCTCAGCCAGCGATTCAGAAAAGGAGAGAACTGACTCATGTAAGGAGAAAGGATTTCAGTGTGTTTCAGAATGATAGGTCGTGTTGCGTGCAATGTATCACATGAAACGCGAAATGAAACATTGCGGTGAATAGCGGCTACATTTGGAATCTTAGGTCCCTCAAAAACTCAGGCATAGCGCGGATACGAGAGGATATTTTATTTTAGGCACGGTTTTTGTAATTCATTAGTCAGACATTCTTGATGGATTCCTAATCCATAGGAGAAACGCGATGATCCTTAAACAACTTTTTGAACCGGACACGTTTACCTATACCTATCTGCTCGGCTGCGAACGCACCCGCCGTGCGGTGCTGATCGATCCGGTGGCTACCGAGGTCGCGCATTACATCGGTGTGCTGAAAGAGCTCGATCTCAATCTGCTCTATACGATGGAGACCCATGTCCATGCCGACCACATCACGGGCTCGGGGCTTTTGCGCGATAGATTAGGCAGTAAGAGCGTAGTGCACCGTGATGCCGGTGCCATGTGCGCCGATCTTTTGGTGACCGACGGCATTCTGCTTCAGGTGGGGGATATCGAAATCGAGGTGCGGCACACGCCCGGCCATACCAACGGCTGCGTGAGCTACGTGGTCGGCGACCGGGTCTTTACGGGAGACGCTTTGTTCATCGGAGGTTGCGGCCGTACTGATTTTCAGCAAGGCGATGCAGGGCGGTTGTACGATAGCATCATCCAAAAGCTGTTCACCCTGCCGCCCGATACCTTGGTCTACCCGGGCCATGACTACAACGGCAACACGGTGTCGAGCATCAAGCAGGAAATGGCTAAGAATCCCCGTTTGGGCGGCGGCAAGAGTCGGAGGGAATTCATCGATATCATGAATCGACTCAACCTGCCGTATCCGAAGTACATCGATCAGGCGTTGCCGGCGAACCAAGCTTGCGGGCGGGAACCCGCTGTACGCCACGGCTGAGTGTTGCATCGCCCGTCAAGAGTGTCGCCGAGACTCCGTTTGTACTGCGTTTGGCGCAGCGGCCGGAGCCCGGTGCAAGGTATATGAGGAAGTTAAACCCATGACCTTGGTCGTCATCTTATCGCTCGTGATCGGCTTACTGCTGGGTTTGCTCGGTGGTGGTGGATCGATACTCACGGTCCCGGTGCTGGTCTATCTGCTCCGTATCGAACCCAAAACAGCCATTGCCACATCGCTGGTCGTGGTGGGCGTCACCAGTCTCGCCGCGGTCGTCCATCATGCCCGCAACGGGCGGGTTTGCTGGCGCACCGGCCTGATATTCGGCGTTGCCGGCATGTTGGGTGCCTATGGCGGTGGGCGGCTGGCGGCTTATGTGCCAGGAGGCGTTTTGCTGTTGCTGTTCGCCGTCATTATGTTCGCTACGGCCTTGGCGATGTTGCGCGGGCGCCGGCAAAACGGTGCGGAAGCCGGTCCCGTTAAGCCGGTTTGCCCGGCCGATCTGCCTTTATTGGCTATCACGTTCGACGGTCTCATGGTCGGCGCCGTTACTGGGTTGGTCGGCGCGGGCGGCGGTTTCTTGGTCGTGCCGGCCCTGAATCTGCTCGGTGGACTGCCCATGCACGCGGCAATCGGAACCTCGTTGTTGGTCATTGCCATGAAATCGTTCGCAGGGCTCGCCGGATACATCAGTCATGTCAGCATCGATCTCGAGTTGGTTTCCATCGTCACCGGTGTCGCCATCGTCGGAAGCCTGATCGGGGGGCTGCTCTCCCGCCATGTCAGCGGACACGCATTGCGGCGGATTTTTGCGGTATTTGTCATCGCGATTGCTTGCTATCTCCTGTACAAAGAACTGACGCCCCAATTGATCGCTGAGACTCGGGAAGCGCTTCTGAATCGTCCCGATTTCTTTTTAGGTATGGCCACCATGCTGGGGATCGTTGCGACTGCGCGGCTTTGGCGATGGATCCATGCTCAAGGCCTAGATCAAAAAAAAAGTAGCATTTACGCTGAATCTCGGTAATGCGCTGAGCATCTTACGGCTGTTTTGCATGCAATTTCGGTAATATTGGCATCTGGCACCGAATTGTTCGGCGATTCTGAGAAGCTGTTTTCAAACTACTGCGCGCCGCCATGCCGACGTTGCTCAAGGGCTCAAAATCCTCGCGTGCTCCTCTGTACACTCCGGTTTTTCGCCCTTCCGCGCCTTGCCCTGACGTCGCTCGTGATGTTTGACGACAGCTTCTGAGAACGCCAAATTTGGCGCTCAAATGCCCATGCACCAGCTTACCCATTAAGGGATGATCGGCCAGGATATGCATAACATCCGCTTACCGTTGCCCCGCTCGGGGCTTTATGTCATCACTCGAGAAGCTTACCCGAATGAACAAGCCTTGGCCGAGGCCGTGGCAGCAGCTATTCGGGGGGGGGCAGCGGTGGTTCAGTACCGAGCCAAAGCCTCCCGCAATTCGCTGCGTGAAGCGGCTAGCCTTTTGGCTGTTAGTCGTGCCGGCGGCGTGCCGCTGATCATCAATGATGACGTGGAACTTGCCCGTCGTATCGGTGCCGATGGCGTGCACGTGGGCAAGGGTGATCTATCGTTGACGGAAGCGCGGGACGTTTTGGGGCCGGACGCCATCATCGGCGTATCCTGTTACGATTCGGTCGATCTAGCCGTTCAGGCCGAAGCCGGCGGTGCAAACTACGTCGCTTTTGGCCGGTTTTTCCCTTCTAAAACCAAGCCCGACGCGCCTTGCGCTCATCTCGAAACGTTAGCGCTGGCCAAGCGGCAGTTAAGCATTCCTATCGCGGCCATTGGTGGCATTACGGCTGAGAACGGCGGTCAGTTGGTACATGCCGGGGCGGATTTATTGGCGGTGATCGAGTCGGTATTCGGGGTGGGCGATCCTTGCCTTGCGGCCTCGGAATTTGCTCCGTTATTTGAGCAGGAAGGAAAAAGCGAAAGGCCCATCTCACCAGCACTATGACTGGGGTGCTGGCGGGAACAGGCCGATGGAGATCCAGTTCGGTTAGGCGGCTAGCGTCTTCTTGCCGCGACGAGTTTTCAGCAGGGGAATGCCCCAGGCCAGCAACAACAGGCTCGCCGGTTCCGGAACCGGGCTTCCCGAAGCCGGAGGAGGAGTGGGAATCAAGCCGTGCAGCGAGGCGATCTTCACGAAGTCGTCTTTCGAACTCAATCCAGTACATGTCTGCCCAGATCCGCAAGAAATCTTCGGGTTGTAGGCGCTGACTAACCAATACTTCGAAGTGATGGGATTCGACGGATTTTCATTATTGATGGTCTTCGCCGTGTTCCGCTGCAAGTTGGCGTAATTGTTGACCAGGGTCCAGCCACCGGTCGTGGTCAGGTTGGCATAAGTGTTTGCCGTGAGGTTTGGCGCGGTCGCGGCGGTTGGGTTGGCGGTATAAGCCAGCACCGTGATGTCGGTATCGCAAGTCATCTGAATAGTGCCGATGTCGCACTGGGTAGTACTTCCCGGATTCGGCCAGCCGATGGTGATTTGGTCGAGCGCAATAGCTGAGCCGAACGAGAATAAGATCGAATCGATGCGATAGTAATTGTCCATGGAGTGTTCAGGAGTACTACAGGTTTCCGAGCCCGAGCACACCCCCAGCCCTCCGGTGTAGTTGCCAACGCTTCCCGTTGCGAGATTTCCCGTTCCGTAATTGCTTGAGTTGGTTCCGGCCGAATTCACATAGGCCGTCCAGCTTAGGGTGGGTGCGCCGCTAGTCGTCGCGATGCCACTATTGGGAAGTCCCCAGGTATAGTTCGCCGAAGCTATGGGCGCCAAAAACAAAGCAAAGATTCCAACCGAAGCGAATATACCGAGTCGATTCAGTGTAGGCATTCGTCACCTGCTGTTTTACATTAGTTACAATGACAAATATCATGCAATTGCAACGCCAGATTCCGATTTATTTTTTGTATCAATTACTTGGGGTCGGCTTTCGCGGGCCTGTGCAGGGGATATGGAAAAGCTGTAAAAAAACCTGACATGAAGACATGTTAGAGGCGCAAAATAAAAAGGTTGGCAAGAGGGTGTCTACCTATCGATTATCTCCGCAGCTTAGCCTGTAATTTCTTTGCGTCCTCAATTCCGTCGAACACCGTATTCGAGCGCAAAGCTTCGTTCAGCTCGTTGAGAGCCTCTTTCCCCCTACCCAGTGCGTCCAAGGCGACAGCAGTGTGGTACCGGATTTCGGGGTCGGAAGAGGAACGTATGTGGGCATTTCGTAAATAGGACAATCCTTCCGCAGGTTGTCCCTGCCGTACGAGAATCCATCCCAGGGTGTCGTTTACGGAGGGGTTATCCGGAGCCGCTTTGTAGGCCCGTTCCGCGAGTTCCAGAGCTCTCGGGTCATTCATACTCGAATACAAAAAAGCCAGGTTATTTAAAGCATTGGGGTAGTCCGGGTATTTTTTGAGAATCCATTCGAAATACCCGATAGCCTCGGCTTGTTTTCCCGCCTGCAGGTAGCCTTCCGCGAGAGCTTGCATCGAATCGTAATCGTCCGAGTGGGAGCTTACCCATTGTTCCAGGAAACGGAACGCTTCATCACCTTTCCCCGCGAATCTTTGCGCCTGATAAAGCCGGATGGCGCCTAGTGAATCCGGGTTTTTCTGAAAGGCGGATCGATAACTAACAATGGCTTCGGCGTATTGGGATTGATGCAGCCGAATGTCGCCCATCAGCCGATCGCTTAAAGCGAGGTCGGGATGTCGGTTGTTCAGATTCTCGACCACCGCGATGGCTTTTTCGGTTGTCCCCGATTTCAGGTAAGTCTCCACCAATGCCGCCTGGACGGGGAGATAATCCGGGTTGGCGCGGGTGGCGCTTTCGAGAGACCAGATTGCGTCGCTCACGGCATCCGCGGCGATTTGCAATCCCGCCGTCTTGAATAATCGCTCGGCATCGTTGAATGCCGAGCGGGCTATCTTCTGCAAAATAACTTGCGCGACCGGTTTTTTGCCGAGGGCAAGCTGACAGCGGGCGGACGCGGTCAAAACGTCCAGATTGTCGGGAGCAATCGTTTCCGCTTCCTGTGCCATAGCGAGTGCTTTTTGGGTATCTCGGACTCCCAAATACCTGTCGATCAGTTTGAGTTTGATGTGTATGGCCTTGTTATCGGCGGCTCGCGCTTTTTCGAGCCACCGTAGAGCCTCGGTGCTGCGTCCGCGGGCGTCCTCCACCGCGGCGAGTTGAATCATGGTCTGGGTGTCCTGGGGGCGTTCTCGAAGAATGCCCAAAAACCGATTCTCGGCCTGCTCAATGTTCCCCTCGATCAGATCCAGCTTGCCGAGATTAATGAGCGAAGGAAGAAAGCGGGCGTCTTTTGAGAGCGCTTTTTCGAAATTCTTCCGGGCCGAATCGCGCTCCCCCGACGCCATTTGGGCCGCCGCCAGCATGTTGATCAGCGTCAGGTTGTCCGGCTCTTGCTCCAGCGACTTTGCCAGCATCTTCACGGCTTCTGCCGGCTGCTCCCGTTTCAGGTACAGCACACCGAGCGCGATTGCCGCTGGGCGTCGGCCGGGGTCCTCCTCGATAATGGATTTCAGTTCGCCGATACCGATGTTCTGCTGACTCGTTCCCAGGCGGCTAAATGCCAACTGGGTCTTGACCTCCGCTGAACCGTCGCTGGCCTGGCTCGCTTTCTCGAGTGCGGCGATCGCATCCGAATGCTGGCCCTTGTGCATGTAAGCGGTGCCGAGCAGATACAGCAAACGGGAATGATCGGGATGGTACTTGAGTGCCTGGCCGAGGATACGAATAGCCTCGTTATGGTCTCTTTGCTCCACCAGGACCGAGCCGAGCGCCTCGGCGGCTTCTGTATGACCCGGGTATTGTTCGAAATAGCGACTCAGGAATTCACGCGCCTTTTCGAAGCGGCGCAGATTGTAATTAGATAGCCCCGCCACCAATAACAAAGTGGGCTGTCTCCTCACAATTTGCATATCGAGGCCGTCGATAACGGTAACAGTTTCGTTCAACGCGGTTTTCGCGGCTTCGGGCGCGCCTTTGCGCATCATTAATAGCGCGTACAGGTAGTTAGCCCTGGGCTCGAAGGGTTGCGTCTTGCGTAGAAAATCCAGGTCTTCGGAAGTTTGATCGTCATTGCCCAATTCGAACAGCAAGCCGGCGCGGGCGAGTCGGGCTTCGTAATGCTTCGGTTCCAGGTCGATCACGCGGCCATATTCTTTTATGGCTTGTTCATTTTGTCCCTTGGCGTGACTGATCGACGCTTTGAGATTCCAGCCGTCGGCATTGTTTGCATCGCGGGATACGGCTTCCCCCGCAATCATTCCGGCTTCATCCACCATGCCTCGCCGCAAGAGGAGGGTTCCCTGCCCAATCAATGGCGAAACGGCTTTCGGGTCGAGTTTTTCAGCCTCCCGGAAACTCGCCGCTGCCGCTTCGAAATCCCGCACTTCGGTATAAGCCTGCCCGCGCAAAGCCAGAATTTCGGACCGAAGCTCCGGTGGAAAACCCTCAGCCGACACCGTCGCGAGCAGATCGTGGTACTTCATCTGCATTAACAGGGCTTGGGCAAGTGGCGCTGTGGTCAAGGAGCGATCCGCGCCCAGGCGATTGGCGTTAAGCAGTTCCTCGGCCGCTACTTCTCCGTTTCCTAGTTTGAGATAAGAGAGTCCCAAAAGCAGATGAGCCGAAGGTAGTCCAGGTGATAACTGTAACGCATTCTTTAGTTGAATCACTGCAGTGTTGTAATCCTCTTTGTTGTAATAAACCAAGGCATCTTCATAAAAAGCGGAAGCACTCTGGGTTTCGGCCCGGGAAACAGGAGACGTTAGCAGTACGGCCACAAAAACATAAGCCATTTGAATTTTAAGAAATACAAACGGCTTAGAGACTCGAGCCTTGATCGATTTCATGAAATGGTCTCGACAACAATAAGTGGATTGGATTTGAACTCTCAAAGATAGAAGAGCAGTAAAAAATATTAGGAGCCGGACGAGAGGAAGCGGAAAACGCAGCCTGGAATTTTCATGCTTTTAATTCTAGCGGCTATCCTGTCCCCGATGTCTGCTAGTACATTCTGCTGTTTCTTTAAATAGATATAGTCATATCATGAGCTGGAACTGGCTTATCACCAATTTTCTTGCTGCTCTACTACTGCCTCCACTCAACATGCTCGTTATCGGAGCAATCGGCTTCTGGCAGCTCAAGATGCGGCCTCGTCTGGGCCGCGGTCTGATAGCCGTCAGCCTCGTTGGGCTGGGGCTTTTGTCGACACCTTACGTGTCCAGCAGGCTCTTGGCGACGCTCCAGATTCCGCCTCTACCCACGTCCGGACACGATGCGGAAGTGATTGTAATTCTCGGCGGCGGCATTCAATCGAGCGCACCGGAATATGGCAATGGCGCGACCATCAATGCGCGTACTTTGGAAAGGGTCCGATACGGAGCATCCTTGCACCGCAAGACCGGAAAGCCGATTCTGGTCACCGGCGGTGCGCCCGAAGGTTACGCGGCTGAAGGTCCTATCATGCGCTCGGTTCTGGAGAACGAGTTCGGTGTCCCGGTCGGCTGGGTCGAAAGCAAGTCCCTTAATACGAGGGAGAATGCCCGCTTCTCCGCTCGGATTCTCAAGCAAGCGGGTATACGCCGCATTTATCTCGTCAGCCATTCCTGGCATCTGCCGCGAGCGATTCCGGAGTTCGAACGGGAAGGGTTGGAAGTGGTCCCCGCCGGAACGGGGTATGTGTCTACGGAAAACGTTAGACCGTTCGACCTTGTGCCCGGTTATCGAGCCGTGACAAACAGCGCCTTGGCTCTCCATGAGTGGATCGGCTTGGTTTGGTATCGTGTTCAAGGCTGACGGCGGGCTCTAATCCTGGATTCGCTCGGGATTCTCGTCAGTCTGGCTGGTTCAGGTGATCATACGCTAGGTGGTCAGTTGGGCGATTTCCGAAGGCGGCAGCGGAAGGCTGAACAAATATTCCTGGCCGAATCAAAGTCGGATGCCTGATCGGGTTGTTCATTCGTCGGCTCGAGCGAAACGATTCATGAGGTTTTCGAGATCCATGGCCAGAGCCAATGCCTGTTGACTGGCTTCGGACGTGCGATCGGCCTCCGTCGCGATAGTGCCGGTTTTTTGATTGATGTTTTCAATGTTGCGCATAATTTCTTGGGTGACGCAGGATTGCTCCTCCACTGCGCTGGCCACTTGCACATTCATATCTTTGATTTCTTCGATCACTTGCGTGATCTCGGAAAGCGTTTCATTGCAGATCTCCGCCTGCTGCACGCTCACTTGGGCTTGCCGGCGGCCTTTCTCCATCACGGCGGTGGCTTCCCGCGCGCCTTTCTGCAGTCGCTCTACGATTTGCTGAATCTCCCGGGTGGAGCCCTGGGTAGTGGACGCGAGCTTGCGAACTTCTTCGGCAACCACGGCGAAACCGCGTCCCCGCTCGCCCGCGCGGGCGGCCTCGATGGCGGCGTTCAGCGCCAACAGATTAGTTTGATCGGCGATGTCGCGGATCACGTTGACCACGACGTCGATGCCTTTGCTTTCTTGTTCCAATTTTCCTATCACCTGCGCGGCGTTCTCGACCTCATGAGCCAGGTCGTCGATCGCAATGCTGGTCTGCCCAACCGCATGCTTGCCCTTACCGGCTGCACGGGTCGCGCGGTCGGCAGCGGAGGCGGCTTCTGCGGCATTGCGGGCGATACTCTGGACGGTTGCGGTCATTTCGTCGACCGCGGTTACTACCATGGTGATTTCCGATTGCTGATGGGCGAGATCGGTGCTGGTCTGAGCGGCGGACGTCCGGGTCTGGGTTGCCATCCGTTTTAGCCGGCCAGCGGCATCGTCGAAGCGGCCGATCACGGTGCGTAGGCGGGCCTGCAAAGAAGTGATGGCGGTTTGTAATTGCCCCACTTCATCGTCCCGACCGGCATAGACCTGCCGGGCGATGCCGTTGTCGATGAACTGCTTAGAGAAATTCGCGGCCTGAGTGAGCGGACGCGCGAGAAGCCGTGCCACGAATACCGAGAGCGCCACGCTGAAGGCGGCCGTCGCATAGAACTTGGGGTGCGCGCCGACGGTGGCGAAATCGAGCGCCAGAAGGGGCGTCATGGCGACGAGAAATCCGACGAACGCTCTCGCCGTGAAGCTCAAACCGAAGAGCGAAGACAGCTTGAATTTTTTTTCGCGAATCGCCCGGTAAAGCGTCTCAGCCCTTGCAACATGCTCCTGCGAAGGGCTCACCCTCACCGATTCGTAGCCGATGATTCGGTTTCCGTCCAGCATCGGCATAACAAAAGCATCCACCCAGTAATGATCGCCGTTTTTGCAACGGTTTTTAACGATGCCCATCCAGGGATTTCGGTTCTTCAAGGTGGCCCAGAGATCGGCGAATGCTTCCGGTGGCATATCCGGGTGCCGAACGATGTTGTGATTCTTATTCAGAAGTTCCTGTTCGGTGAAGCCGGCGACATCCTGAAAACCCTTGTTCGCGTAAGTGATGATTCCCTTCAAATCGGTCGTCGAGATCAGTTGTATATCGGCAGGATACGTCGATTCGTTTCCGGTGATGGGCAGATTGACTTTCATGGAAAAACCTATACTGAGTCGGCTGGGAGGGTAAAGCGAAGGCGCACTTTCTATTTTTAATCGTCAAGACAGGGAGCGTTCACGTTGCGAAAAGGCTGCTCGCGCTGGTGTTAGGAAAAATCCTAGGGTCGCGTCGGGACAACAGCCTAAAGTATAGGCGGGAGGAAACAATAAATTTCTTGTTTTTTTGCCTCAGAACCGAATGCTCGGTCTGCGGGCTGCCAGGGGGCAAGTTGTGAACGGTGGCGGCAACAGCCAGTCTGCGCGCAAAGCAGCAAGGGAGCCGGAATGGCACCAGCCCGACTCGCATATTCGCCGAGGTGGTCTAATTTTTACGCCAACTCTCCAGACGTTCTACGGTGACCGCCGGGATCGGAACCAGCGGCAATTTCAAGCCGTCGGACCGACTCGGTTGGAGGTTCTGATTTTGTTGTAGGCGCTTTTTAGAGGTCCGTCATGTCCGAAGATACCGATACGCTTATTGGCCATTTACTGGAAGTTCGCAACGGTCAGTTCGTCGCCAAGCTGTTGAGCGAGGAAGATGGTTTTCGCCCGACGGTGCCGATGGACGGCGAGCCTAAAGTAGTCGGGCAGTCGGGATCTTACGTGTCGATTCGTCAGCACGGTTTTCGATCCTTGGCGCTGGTCAATCGTGTCGAGGCGGATCGTTACGATGGTCGAACATGCCGTTCCGCCGCCGGCAGCCTGGTCACGCTTACGCCTCTTGGGCAAATTACCGAAAAAGGCGTCTTTGAACGCGGCATAAGGCATTTTCCGACACCCGGCGCTGAAGTGCACATCGTCGCCCAGGACGAGGTCAACTCGGTTTTCGCCAAGTACCGGCAGTATCGGTTCAATCTCGGCTATCTTCGCAGTCATCCCGCGACCGGTGTTTACCTGGATCCATCGGCCTTGTGCAGCCGCCATTTCGCCATTCTGGGGCAATCGGGTTCCGGCAAGTCGTGGTCGGTTGCAAGCCTGATCCAGCGCATGGTCGATGCCATGCCGAACGCGCACATCATTCTGCTCGATCTGCACGGCGAATATTGCTGGAAGGATCGAAGCAGGGCTCTCCATTCGGCCTTCAAGACTGAACAGACGCGCTATCTCGATGCACGGGCGCTGGAAATTCCTTATTGGCTAATGACTTTTGCCGAGTTGCTCGACTTGTTGATTGATCGTAATGACCCTGGAGCCGCCATACAGACCGCATTCCTGCGCGAGACGATTTTCGAATTGAAGAAACAATCGGCGAAATCCTTGGATTTGGAAACGATCTCGCTCGACTCGCCGATTTACTTCTCGTTGCAGGAGGTATACGACAGCTTCAAGGAAGCCAATGAATTCCGCACCGATTTCGGCAAGACCAAAGGTCCGCTGTTCGGCCAGTTTGACGAGTTTCTGGTCAAGCTGCAGAGCCGGCTCAATGATGTGCGCTATGATTTTCTGCTCAATCCGGTAAGACGGAACCGCTCGGAGAGTCTGCCCGGGCTGCTGCGGGATTTCGTCGGATTGGGCGACCCCAAATGTCAGATCACGATTATCGACTTGAGCCCGGTACCTTTCGACGTGCGTCCGACCGTTTCCGCGCAGATCGGGCGCTTGGCCTTCGAGTTCAATTACTGGAATCCGTTCAATCGAGAGTTTCCCATTCTCCTGGTCTGCGAAGAAGCTCACGCCTATATTCCCCGCGAATCCAACACCCAGTTTGAGGGTACCCGCAAGACCATGGAGCGAATCGCCAAGGAGGGACGTAAGTACGGTGTCGGATTGGGGGTTGTCAGTCAGCGGCCCCACGAACTTTCGGAAACGGTATTGTCCCAATGCGGCACGTACATGTGCCTGCGCATTACCAATCCCGACGACCAGGACTATGTGCGCAAGCTGGTGCCGGAGGGCGAGTCCGATTTGGTCGATATCCTGACGTCTCTCAGTCGGGGCGAGGCAATGATTCTCGGCGAGGCCATCCCACTCCCTACCCGGACCCAGATTTATAAGCCCGACCCGACGCCCAACAGCAACGACGCGGATTTCTTTTCGGCGTGGAAGTCCGGTCCGGAAGATTTAGACATCGAGGGCATCGTCGATCGATGGAGGCGGCAGGGGCGGTAAGCCGGATGCTTGTCCGGCACTGACCAAATTTCCGCCATTTTCTTTAATGTTTTAGATATTAATGGCTTAGATCGCCTATCTAAGGCCGGCCCACAATCTTATGCACAGGGACGGTGGACAACTGTCGTTTCTGCTTTAGTGGAGCGGCCACGCCTCAACGGTTATAATGCCGGTTGGTTATTTACGCGGCGTATCTGAAGCGGCGCGGCTCCTTTACGGTACAGCACTCCCTCATGACTTCCTTCGCCAAAGAAATTATTCCGGTCAGTCTCGAAGACGAGATGAAACAGTCCTATCTCGATTACGCCATGAGCGTGATCGTGGGGCGCGCCTTGCCGGATGTGCGTGATGGCTTGAAACCGGTGCATCGGCGCGTGCTTTACGCCATGCACGAACTGAGCAACGATTGGAATAAGCCTTACAAGAAGTCTGCCCGCGTGGTGGGTGACGTCATCGGTAAATACCATCCTCACGGGGATGCCGCGGTGTACGATACCATCGTTCGCATGGCCCAGCCGTTTTCGCTGCGTTACATGTTGATCGACGGCCAGGGCAATTTCGGATCTGTGGACGGCGATCCGCCGGCGGCCATGCGTTATACCGAGGTGCGCATGGCGCGGATTGCGCACGAATTGCTCGCCGATCTCGAGAAAGAGACGGTCGATTTCATTCCGAACTACGACGAATCCGAAAGAGAGCCTTCGGTACTGCCCACGCGCATTCCGAACTTGCTCATCAACGGTTCGGCAGGCATCGCGGTGGGCATGGCGACCAATATCCCGCCCCACAATCTCACCGAAGTCATCAACGCCTGCTTGTTGCTGATCGAGAATCCGGATGCCGGCATCGCCGAACTGATGGAACACATCCCGGGACCGGATTTTCCCACGGCCGGCATCATCAATGGGGCGAGCGGCATCCGTGAAGCTTATCTCACCGGCCGGGGCCGCATTTACATCCGTGCCCGTTGCGATTTCGAGGAAGACGGCGGACGCACCAGCATCATCGTCAGCGAGCTGCCGTATCAGGTGAACAAGGCCCGGCTCATGGAAAAAATCGCCGAGCTGGCTAAGGAGGGGAAGCTGGAGGGCATTTCCGGGCTGCGCGACGAGTCGGACAAGGACGGCATGCGCATGGTGATCGAGCTCAAGCGCGGCGAAGTGCCGGAAGTGGTGCTGAACAATCTCTATCAGCAGACCGCCATGCAAAGCGTTTTCGGCATCAATACCGTAGCCTTGCTGGACGGACGTCCGCGCTGTCTGAACCTCAAGGAGTTGCTTGCGGCGTTTATCGATCATCGCCGCGAAGTCGTCACCCGGCGCACGCTGTACGATCTTCGAAAAGCGCGCGAACGGGCGCATATCCTGGAAGGCCAGGCCGTTGCTCTGGCGAATATCGACGAAGTGATCGAACTGATCAAGACGTCGCCCACTCCTGCGGAAGCGAAGCAGCGGCTATTGGAGCGCACCTGGCGTCCCGGCGTGGTGTCGCAGCTTCTGGCCAGGGCGGAAGACGCAATGCGGTCTCGTCCGGAAAACCTCGCGGCCGGTTACGGTCTGACCGAACGCGGTTACAACCTGTCGCCGGAGCAAGCGCAGGCAATTTTGGATCTCCGTCTGCACCGCCTGACCGGACTGGAGCAGGACAAGATCATCGATGAATACAAGCAGCTGTTGGCGCAGATTGACGAGCTCCTCGAAATTCTGGCCAGCGACAAGCGATTGATGGAAGTCATCCGCGACGAGCTTGTCGCCATCCGCGACCAGTTTGGCGACAAGCGTCGCACCGAAATCATCGAGGACCGGCTCGATTTGTCCGCGGAAGATCTGATCACCGAGGAAGACGTGGTGGTCACGGTTTCGCACGAAGGCTACGTGAAATCGCAGCCGCTCGGCGTCTACCGGGCGCAGCGGCGCGGCGGACGGGGCAAGGCGGCGGCGACCACCAAGGAAGAGGATTTCATCGAAAAACTCATCGTGGCCAACACTCATGACACCATCCTGTGCTTTTCGAGCGTGGGCAAGGTGTACTGGCTCAAGGTCTACGAGCTGCCGTCGGCCAGCCGGGTTTCGCGGGGCAAGCCTTTCGTCAATCTGCTGCCGCTGGAGCAGGGCGAGCGTATCAACGCCATTCTGCCGATCCGGGAATTCGACGAACGCCATTACGTCTTCATGGTGACCGCGTCGGGTATCGTCAAAAAGGTGGCGCTGCGCGAGTTCGAGCGTCCGCGCCCGTCCGGGAAAATCGCCATCGATCTCCGGCAAGACGATCACTTGGTGAATGTGGCCATCACCGACGGCAAGCAGCGCGTCATGCTGTTCAGCAATGCCGGTAAGGCCGTGTGTTTCGAGGAAGAGGATGTTCGGCCCATGGGCCGCGGTGCAACCGGCGTGCGCGGCATCACGCTGCAGGATGGTCAGAAAGTCATCGCCCTCATCATCGGCACCGAAGGCTCGGTACTGAACATCACCGAAAACGGCTTCGGCAAGCGAACGGCACTGAGCGACTTTCCGATACATCGCCGCGGCGGCCAAGGCGTAATCGCCATTCAAACCAGCGAACGTAACGGCTCGGTGGTTGGCGCCGTTCTGGTGCAGGATTCGGACGAAATCATGCTGATCACTGATGCTGGCACTCTGGTCAGAACGCGGGTCGAAGAGATCCGGGAACTCGGGCGCAATACTCAAGGCGTGACGGTGATCCGTCTCAGCCCAGGCGAAAAAGTCGTCGGGGTGGACAGAATTCCGGTGCTCGAGGGCGAAAACGACGAATTGGCGGAAATGGATGACATCCAGGAGGGTGACGATGGCTAGGGTTTACAATTTCAGCGCGGGACCGTCCATGCTTCCCGAGTCGGTCTTGCAGCGCGCGCGGGAAGAGTTGCTGGACTGGCATGCCACCGGCATGTCGATCATGGAGATGAGCCATCGCGGCAAAGATTTTGTCGCCATCGCCGAGAAGTCGGAGGCGGATCTTCGTGAGCTTTTGGCAATCCCGAAAAATTATAAAGTCTTATTTTTACAGGGCGGCGCAACCGGGCAATTCGCAGCGGTTCCGATGAATCTCTTGCGCGGGAAGTCCAAGGCCAGCTATGTCAACACCGGCCTCTGGTCGGAAAAGGCCATCTCCGAGGCGAAGCTGTACTGCTCGGTCGATATCGCAGCAAGCTCCAAAGACGGCGGGTTTACGACGATTCCGCCTCGCGCAGACTGGCGCCTCGATCCGGAGGCTGCTTATCTCCATTACACTTCGAATGAAACCATCGGTGGCGTGGAATTCCAGGATGTTCCCGATTCGGCCGGTCTGCTGCTGGCTTGCGACATGTCGTCCGATATCCTGTCGCGCCCTCTGGACGTCAGCCGATTCGGGCTGATTTACGCCGGCGCGCAGAAAAATATAGGGCCTGCCGGCATTACCGTGGTGATCGTGCGGGAGGATCTGATCGGACAGCCGCTACCTGGCACCCCCTCAATCTTCGATTACAAGAAGCAGGCGGACAACGGCTCCATGCTCAATACACCGCCGACCTATAACTGGTATTTGCTGGGACTGGTGCTGGAGTGGTTGAAGGACCAGGGCGGGTTAACCGTCGTCGAAGCGCGCAATGTCCGTAAGGCGGACAAATTGTACGCCGCTATTGATGCTTCGGGCTATTACTCGAATCCGATAGATCCCGCCTGCCGGTCACGCATGAATGTTCCTTTCCGTCTGGCGAATGCGGATCTGGAAAAAACATTCTTGACCGAGGCGAAAACGGCAGGACTGGTGAACCTTGAAGGGCACCGATCGGTCGGTGGATTCCGGGCGAGTATCTATAACGCGATGCCTGAGGAAGGAGTCGATGCCTTGATCGAATTCATGCGCGAGTTCGAGCGCAACCACGGCTAGTTTCATGTTCAAGATTCTCACCTACGACAACATCTCGGTAGCCGGCTTGGAGCGATTGCCCCGCGATCGTTACGAGATCGCCTCGGAAATTCAGCATCCCGATGCCATACTGCTGCGCTCCCACAATCTGCATGGCGTGCCAATTCCGAAATCGGTGAAGGCGGTCGGGCGTGCAGGAGCCGGGGTGAACAATATTCCCGTTGCGGATTACTCAAAATGCGGTGTTCCTGTGTTCAACGCGCCGGGCGCCAATGCCAATGCCGTTAAGGAGTTGGTGCTAGCGGGTATGTTTCTGGCAGCCCGCAATATTTGTGCGGCTTGGGATTTTGCCCGCCATCTGGAGGGCGACGACGATACCATGCATCACCGGGTGGAAAAAAAGAAGAAGCAGTTTGCCGGTTTCGAGCTGGCGGGCAAGACCTTGGGGGTTCTGGGGCTGGGTGCGATTGGCGTAAAAGTGGCCAATGCGGCGACGAGTTTGGGCATGCACGTGATCGGTTACGATCCGCTGCTCACGGTGGAAAGCGCCTGGCAGCTGTCGTCGTCTGTTGCAAGGGCGGCGAGCATCGACGATTTGATCGCCAAGTCGGACTTCATTACCTTGCACGTGCCCCTGAACGATCAGACGCGCCACCTCATCAATGGGGCGCGGGTCAGCATCATGAAGAAAGAGGCGGTTTTGCTCAATTTCTCCCGTGCCGGCATTGTAGATGACGCCAACGTGTGCGGCGCTCTGGACTCTGGTCATCTCCACGCCTACGTGTGCGACTTTCCCTCACGCGCCATGCTGAATCATCCGCGCGCCATCGTACTCCCGCACCTTGGCGCCTCGACGGCCGAAGCCGAGGAAAATTGTGCGGTGATGGTGGCCGATCGCGTGCGCGATTTTCTGGAAAACGGTAACATCCGGCATTCGGTGAATTTCCCCGATGTGGTCATGCCGCGTACCGAGGGCGTCCGCTTGGGGATAGCCAACGAGAACGTGCCCAAGATGGTAGGACAGATTTCCGGGGCGTTAGCCGACGCTAACCTCAATATTCTCGACTTGTTAAACAAGTCGAGAGGCGAGTTTGCGTATACGCTCATCGACCTCAATGCCGAGGTGCCGCCGGAAACGCTGGGGCAAATCCGCGCCATTAAGGGAGTGCTCTCTGCCCGCGTCATATAACAACGAGTTGTTATGGAGAATTCGAAGAACACATTCGCCGCCGATGCGCCGCTGCTCCAACTCCGCCAGGAGATTGATGCGATCGACGATCGGATCTTGGAGTTGCTGAACCAGCGTGCTCGCTGCGCTCAGCAAGTTGCCGGTATCAAGACGGCGGCGGGCGAAGTCGATTGCTTTCACCGTCCCGAGCGGGAAGCGGAGGTGCTGCGCCGTATCGCCGAAAACAATCGCGGTCCCCTAAGTCAGGAGGCGGTCACCCGCTTCTTTCGCGAACTCATGTCGGAATGCCTGGCCCTCGAAAAGCCGCTGAGTGTCGCCTTCCTCGGGCCTCAAGGCACCTTCACTCAGCAAGCTGCATATAAACATTTCGGCCATGCCATCCAGTCGGTGCCCTTGCCGGCTATCGACGAAATTTTCCGTGCCGTCGAGAGCGGAGCCTGCCAATACGGCGTGGTGCCCGTCGAAAATTCGACCGAAGGGGTGATCACCCATACCTTGGACAGCTTCCTGCGATCCTTTTTGCTGATCGCCGGCGAGGTGGGGCTGCGCATTCACCATAATTTGATGAGCAAGCTGAGCAGTTCCGAGGAAATACGGGAAGTCTTCTCTCACCAGCAATCTCTCGCGCAATGCCGGGAATGGCTGGATCGTTATCTTCCGAACGTTCGGAGGACCCCGGTCAGCAGCAACGCCGAGGCGGCGCGATTGGCCGCTGTCATGCCGCATACCGCTGCCATAGCCGGCGAAGTGGCGGCCGAACTGTATGGACTCAATGTTCTCGAGCGCAACATCGAAGATGAGCCGGACAATACCACTCGGTTTTTGGTGATCGGGCGCAATTCGGTCGGAGCCACCGGCAACGACAAGACGTCGTTACTCCTGTCGACCCGCAACAATCCCGGCGCTCTTTATACTGTCCTGGAACCTTTCGCCAGACACGGCATCAGCATGACCAAAATCGAGTCCCGGCCGTCTCGCCGGGGGGCTTGGGACTATGTTTTTTTCGTCGATGTGGAGGGACACCGGAATGATCCTCGAGTGGCGGAGGCATTAAAGGAAGTTGAGGAAAGCGTCACTATGTTGAAAATCCTGGGCTCGTATCCTCGGGCCTCGTCTTGATCGTTCGATCCTAAGTATTCGACTCATCTCTATGAAAGTAGAACAATTAGCCGCTCCCGGAGTCCGGGCACTCACGCCTTACCTGCCCGGCAAACCCATTAGTGAATTGGAGCGGGAGTTAGGGCTACGTAACATCGTTAAATTGGCATCGAACGAGAACCCTCTCGGACCGAGCCCGAAGGCGCTCGAAGCAGCGCGTTGCGCGTTATCCGAGCTACATCTTTATCCGGACGGCAGCGGTTTCGCATTCAAGGCCGCATTATCAGGCGAGCTCGATGTCCGCCCCGAGCAGATTGCGCTCGGCAACGGTTCCAACGACGTGCTGGAATTGGTTGCTCGCGCCTTTCTCTCCCCGCAGTCGAGAGCGGTCTACTCCGAACATGCCTTTGCCGTTTATCCCATTGTGACGCAAGCCGTTGGCGCTCAAGCCGCCGTCGCACCGGCCCATGACGGCTCGCATGGACCCAGTTATGGCCATGATTTGCAGGCTATGGCGCAGCGGGTAGATGAATCGACACGGGTTGTATTTATTGCCAACCCCAATAATCCGACCGGAACCTATTTGACGAAATCGGAATTGTGCCGTTTTCTCAGCGATCTTCCGGAGCATGTCATCGCGGTCGTGGACGAGGCATATTTCGAGTATGTCGAGACCGCCGATTACCCAAATTGTGTCGAGTGGCTGTCCGATTTTCCCAATTTGATTGTCACCCGGACTTTCTCCAAAGCTTACGGGCTGGCCGGATTGCGGGTCGGGTATGCCGTTTCGAGCCTGGCGATCGCCGATCTTCTGAATCGCGTTCGGCAGCCGTTCAATGTGAATTCCATAGCCTTGGAGGCAGCCAAGGCCGCACTCGAAGACGACGAGCATCTGATCCGCTCGGTGAGCTTGAATCGAGATGGCTTGCGTCGGCTCAGTGAAGCCTTTACCGAGCGCGCCTTGAGCTTCATTCCTTCCGTCGGCAACTTCATTACGGTAAACGTCGGAAGACCAGCCGCGCCGGTTTACGATGCGCTGCTTCGTCAAGGCGTCATCGTTCGGCCGGTCGCCAATTACGGTTTGCCCGATCATTTGCGCGTTACTGTGGGTACCGAGGAAGAAAACCGGATTTTCCTAGCCGCATTGGACCGTGTCTTGGCGCCATGATCGAACGTTTATGCATCATTGGTGTGGGTTTGATCGGCGGGTCGGTAGCACGTGCGGCACGCGCCAAAGAACTCTGCCATGAAATCGTGGGAGTCGATGCCAATACCGATAATTTGCAAAGGGCATTGGAAAGCGGCGTCATCGACATCGGATTTTCCGATGCAAGGCAAGGCGCTGCAAAGGCCGATTTGGTCATGATCGCGACTCCGGTCGGGACCTTTGACGCCGTTTTCGATGCATTGAAGGCGGTGTGGTCCACCCGGGTGGTCATTACGGATGTTGGCAGTACGAAGTGTAACGTCATCGAATCCGCCGAAAGAGTTTTCGGCAAAGTTCCTGACAACTTCGTGCCCGGACATCCCATCGCAGGAGCCGAACGGAGCGGTGTGGATGCTTCGACCGCCGATTTGTATCAAGGCAAAAGAGTTATTCTGACGCCTCTAAATAACACGTCCCCGCAGGCAGTAAAACGGGTTGAGAGTTTTTGGCAGTCGACGGGAGCCAAAGTCTCCGAAATGGAGCCCGCCCATCACGACGAAGTGTTGGCTGCGACCAGCCATTTACCCCACGTCTTAGCCTTTACGCTGACTTACATGCTGGGCAAGAAAGACGAGCAGCAGGAAATTTTCCAGTACGCTGCCGGTGGATTTCGGGATTTTACCCGTATTGCGTCGAGCGATCCAAAAATGTGGCTGGATATTTGTCTTGCAAATCGGCGGGAAATCGTGCCCTTAATCCATCAGTTCCGCGAAGAACTCAGCGTGGCCGCCGGCCTGATTTCGAGAGGGGCCACGGACGAGCTTTACGCTCTATTCGCCGATGCCCGCAGCGCGAGACAACGATTTTTAGATCAACTTGAAAAATAACAGGTCCATGCAGAACAACACGATCAGCTTCCGGGTACAGCCAGGCGGTACGCTTCGCGGAGAAGCCCGCATGCCGGGCGACAAGTCGATTTCCCATCGATCCATTATGTTGGGCGCACTGGCCGAAGGCACGACCCGCGTCACCGGCTTTTTGGAAGCTGAGGATTGTCTTGCCACCATGAATGCGTTTCGGGCGATGGGCGTCGACATCGAGGGCCCTGAGAACGGGCAGGTGCATATTCGAGGCGTGGGGCTGCACGGGCTGCGTGCGCCCAAAGAACCGTTGTACTTAGGAAATTCGGGTACGTCGATGCGTCTCCTTTGTGGTCTGTTGGCAGGGCAGCCTTTTGATTCGGTCTTGACGGGAGACGTCTCTCTTTCCCGCCGCCCGATGAAGCGGGTTACCGAGCCGCTACGTGCCATGGGCGCAGTGGTTGAGGCCACGGAAACGGGCACTGCTCCGCTCGAGATTAGAGGAGGCATGAAGCTTAAAGGGATTCATTACGATATGCCGGTGGCCAGCGCTCAGGTTAAATCCTGTCTGCTCTTGGCCGGACTCTATGCCGCCGGCCAGACGTGCGTGCGCGAGCCGGCACCGACGCGTGATCATACCGAGCGCATGTTGGCCGGATTTTCCTATCCGGTGGTCCGAGAAGGCGATACCGTATGCATACAGCCAGACGGTAAACTTGTAGCCTGCGATATCGATGTGCCCAGCGATATATCGTCGGCGGCATTTTTTATGGTTGGCGCAGCGATAGGCGAAGGAGCCGACGTTACGCTCCGGCATGTGGGGATCAATCCGACTCGTACGGGTGTCCTCAATATTCTGCGTCTGATGGGAGCGGATATTCAGGTCCTCAATGCTCGTGAGGTGGGGGGGGAGCCGGTTGCGGATATCCGCATCCGTTCTAGCCGCTTGCATGGGATAGAGATTCCGGAAGAGTTGGTGCCTTTGGCGATCGACGAGTTTCCGGTTCTGTTCGTCGCCGCGGCTTGTGCCGAAGGGGAAACTCGGTTGACCGGTGCCGAGGAACTACGTGTCAAGGAAAGCGATCGTATCCAAGTGATGGCTGACGGTCTGCAAGTCTTGGGCATCGAGGCTCAGCCGACGCCGGACGGTATGATTGTCCGGGGCGGAAAACTGTCAGGAGGGCGAGTCAATTCCCACGGCGATCACCGCATTGCCATGGCATTTTCAATTGCCGCGCTGCGTGCCGGCGGTCTCATAGAAATCGACGACTGCGCGAACGTCAATACGTCCTTCCCGAGCTTCGTGGAGTTGGCGCGCAATATGGGCCTGAACATTACTGCTATTTGCGGCGAAATCTTATGACAACGAAGGTACCGGTGATCACCATCGACGGGCCGAGCGGTGCCGGCAAGGGAACCGTCAGTCGAGCGCTGGCGAAAAAGTTGGGCTGGCATTTCTTGGACAGCGGCGCCATCTACCGTTCGCTGGCCTTCGCAGTCACGCAGGCGGCGATCGATCCTCACGACATCGACGCAGTCGTCCGTGTCGCCCAGTCTATGGATCTCCAATTCGATGCGAATGATCCTCCTCGCATACTTTTGAATGGTCAGGATATTACCCACCAAATTCAAACAGAAGACTGTGGTAGTACGGCCTCAAAGATCGCTGCTTACGGTCCGGTAAGGCAAGCGCTTTTGCAGAAGCAGCGGGATTTTCAGCAAGAACCCGGTCTGGTTGCGGATGGGCGCGACATGGGGACAGTTGTTTTTCCTGATGCCCCATATAAGATTTTTCTCACTGCCAGCGCCGAAGTCCGTGCAAATAGGCGTCATAAGCAGTTGAAAGAGAAGGGGGCTGATGTTAACCTTGAACGCTTAACGAAAGAGATTGAAGAACGGGACCGGCGCGACAAGGAACGTGCTGAGGCGCCGCTGACCGTACCGGATGGCGCTGTTCTGATTGATTCGTCCGATCTCACGATTGATCAAGTTATCGCCCAATGTCTCGATATGATAGGCGATAGGTGAGATCCTAATCGGTAATTTTTATTAAGGCGTTGCCGGCGCTGCTCGGCAATATGTTTAACCAATTAACCCAAACGGCTAAGGAAACTTGGCTGTTAGAACCAAGATCGTTTTATGAGCGATAGCTTTGCACAATTGTTTGAAGAGAGCCTGGCTAAGGCGGAAATGCGCCCAGGCAGCATCATTACGGGCACCGTAATCGATATCGGCCCTGATGTGGTCGTGGTCAATGCGGGATTGAAGTCGGAAGGCGTCATACCCAAATGGCAGTTCTTGAATTCCGACGGGCAGATCGAAGTACAGATCGGCGACACTGTCGAAGTGGCGCTCGACATGCTGGAAGACGGCCTCGGGGCTACTCTGTTGTCCCGCGACAAGGCAAAACGGTTGAAGGCATGGCAAGAGCTCGAACAGGCGCACGAAAAGAATGAAACCGTAGTCGGTCGCATTACGGGTAAAGTACGTGGAGGTTTCACGGTGGCAGTCGGTGCGCTTCGCGCCTTCTTGCCGGGATCTCTGGTTGACGTGCGCCCGGTTCGCGACACGTCCTATTTGGAAGGGCGCGACCTTGAATTTAAGGTTATTAAAATCGACCAAAAGCGCAACAACGTTGTGCTTTCTCGCCGAGCGGTAGTGGAATCCGAGTTCAGCGCCGAGAAGGAAGCTCTGCTCGAAAATCTGAAGGAAGGCGCGATCGTCACGGGCGTCGTGAAAAATCTCACCGATTATGGCGCCTTCATCGATCTCGGCGGTATCGATGGTCTGCTCCACATTACCGATATGGCTTGGAAGCGAGTGCGGCATCCCTCAGAAGCCGTTCAGATCGGCCAAGAGATTCAAGTCAAGGTGCTTAAATTCGATCAGGAAAAGAATCGCGTTTCACTCGGCTTGAAACAGCTGGGAGAGGATCCGTGGCTCAATATCGCACGCCGTTATCCACCGGGCACGCGTCTTTTCGGAAAGGTCAGCAATCTCACCGATTACGGTTGTTTTGTCGAGCTGGAAGAAGGTGTCGAGGGCCTCGTCCACGTGTCCGAGATGGATTGGACCAACAAGAACGTCAACCCGGCTAAGATCATCCAATTAGGCGAGGAAGTCGAGGTTATGGTGCTCGATATTGACGAGGAGCGTCGTCGCATTTCCCTCGGTATGAAGCAGTGCAAGCCCAATCCTTGGGAAGAATTTGCTGGGAGCCACAAGAAGGGCGACAAGATTAAGGGCAGCATCAAATCGATCACCGATTTCGGTATTTTCATCGGACTGGAAGGCGCCATCGATGGTTTGGTGCACCTGTCGGATATTTCTTGGTCCACTCCGGGCGAAGAAGCCATTCGGCAGTACAAGAAAGGCGATGAAGTGGAGACTATCATCCTGGCCATCGATCCTGAGCGGGAGCGGATTTCGCTCGGCATCAAACAGTTAGAGCAAGATCCCTTCCAGAATTATTTGGCGACCCATGAGAAGGGCAGCATCGTCACGGGGCTTGTCAAGGAAGTCGATGCAAAGGGAGCAATTATTACACTGGCGGACAGTGTCGAGGGCTATCTCCGCGCCTCCGAAATTTCTCGCGATCGAGTCGAGGATGCTCGCACTCAGCTGAAGGTGGGTGATGAAATCGAAGCGAAATTTATCGGCGTCGATAAGAAAAACAAATCTATCACTCTCTCGATCAAGGCAAAGGATCAAGAAGAAGAGGCTGCAGTGATTAAAGGGTATTCACAGCAATCTACCTCTGGTATGCCGACTTTGGGAGATATCTTTAAGGAACAGATGGAAAATAAATAAGCAAGTCGAGCAACGGGGGGCACACCGCCCCCCGCTATTTATGGAAACGACAGTGACGAAGTCAGAATTGATCAATCTCTTGGCAGAGAAATACGGCCATCTTGCTTTTAAGGATGTCGAGTCGGCGGTAAAAGGAATGATCGAGCATATGACTCACGCTCTTTCATCAGGTGAGCGCATTGAGATAAGGGGATTCGGCAGTTTCTCGCTGCATTATCGTCCTCCGAGGATGGGGCGAAATCCAAAAACAGGTGATTCGGTAGAATTGTCCTCTAAATTTGTACCTCATTTTAAACCTGGTAAAGAGTTGCGAGATCGAGTCAATCAAACGCGGGGTTGAATTTCACCTTTGGCCAGCCATATTATGGTTGACAGATTAAGTTCCATTTTAGGCGTCGATCTCGTCTCCATCACTCTCTCCTAGCATGTTCTGTTTAGTACACCAGCCGGTGTAAACCTTTCCTCATTTAAACGGCCGCCGAGCCGTGACGTACTCCGACGCGTATCCATGTGTCTGGGGTTTCCAGACCCGACAATCCAATCTGGAACGTGCAGCAAAACACGCAGGAACTTCAGCGGCCGCTTTTAGATGCGGTTTCTGAGAACGCCTCCATGTGGCCTTCGGCAGTCAGTGGTACCCGGGCGCGGCTTCGATTGATCTCTTCGCTGATAAAGCGTCGCCTAGCACTATCGCTTGTCGGCGAAAGCTTACGCAAAAATCCGAAAATTCCTACAGTAATTTCAATTGCATATGAAGTTTTGACTGCTAGCTTTAAATTTGCTTCTAACTAACGAAAAGGAGAAGTCATGTTGAAGCTTAAAAAAGTGATATTTGCCTTGGTGCTGTTGAGCTGCGCTTGGTGCGTATCAGCCGAACCGGTGGACATTAATTCCGCAACGGCGGACCAGCTTGCCCAAAGCTTGAATGGTGTAGGCAAGGCAAAAGCGGAAGCGATCGTTCAGGATCGTGACAAAAACGGTAAGTTCAAGTCAGTGGAGGACTTGGGGCGCGTTAAAGGCATTGGCGCTGCAACAATCGAAAAAAACCGCGATAAAATCACGGTAGGCATTATGGACGCGCCAAACCCACCAGCGGTGGCTCCCAAGGCCAAGTAGTCAAAATCGACTATCGATTTCAAGGCTCCTTCGCGGAGCCTTTTTTTTGAAAAATACATTCCCATCAGTGGTGAGTACTATCGATCTGGAGGCTAAAATACTCTGGAGGAATCAAATTGGGCGAAAGTGATTTCAATGAGTTCAAATATTGTGTGGCATCAGCCATCCGTAACACGCGAAAAGCGAGAACAGCTTAACGGCCATGAAAGCTTTATTTTGTGGTTTACCGGACTTTCCGGGGCGGGCAAGTCAACTCTGGCTCATTGTGTCGAAGAGTTGTTGTTCAAACGAGGCTGTCGTACCTACGTGTTTGATGGTGATAATGTGAGGCATGGACTTTGCTCGGATTTAGCGTTCAGCATAGAAGACCGGCGGGAAAATATCCGGCGCATAGGCGAAATGAGCAAGCTATTTATAGATGCGGGCGTTATCGCGCTAACCGCGTTTATCTCCCCGTTTCGAAGGGACCGCCAAATGGTGAGGTCATTGGTCGGTGAGGGCGATTTTATCGAGGTTTATTGCAACGCATCGGTAGAGGTATGTGAGAATCGCGACGTGAAGGGGCTTTATAAGAGAGCTCGTTTAGGTGAAATTCCTGATTTTACAGGCATCTCTTCTCCGTATGAGGAGCCGGAGAATCCTGAAATTACCGTACATTCAGGCGCCGACTCTTTGGATACTTGTGCACAAATAGTGCTCCGTTATCTTGAGAAGAAACACAAGATTTAACTTGGTTCAGTAAAGAGCAAACAATGAAAAGGATCGTAAGAAAAGCTGTTTTTCCGGTTGCGGGTTTGGGAACTCGATTTCTCCCGGCGACCAAAGCTAGCCCGAAAGAAATGTTGCCTATTGTAGACAAGCCATTGATCCAATATGCCGTGGAGGAAGCTGTTGCGGCCGGGGTCGACGTCATGGTGTTCATAACCAGCCGGACAAAAAGAGCAATTTCAGATCATTTCGATAAGGCCTATGAACTTGAAACCGAGCTGGCAAACCGTGGCAAATCGGAGATTTTGCGGATTGTTCAAAACATTGTCCCGCCGCATGTCACTTGCGTTTACATTCGTCAGGCAGAAGCCTTGGGTTTAGGGCATGCGGTTAATTGTGCGCGGGCAGTGATAGGAGATGAGCCGTTCGCCGTGTTGCTGGCTGACGACATGATCGATGATGGGCATACCGGTTGTCTATCGCAGATGGTTAAAGTCTTCGACGAATGGCAGTGCTCCGTACTGGGGGTTGAACGGATTGCTCCTTCGGAAACCCAAAGTTACGGCATTGTTAGGGCTAACCCGATTCAAGACAACATTGGGAAGTTGGAGCAAATCGTTGAAAAACCGAAGCCGGAAAACGCACCTTCGAATTTAGCGGTAGTTGGCCGATACATTTTGACCCCTGCCATTTTTGGCAAGCTTGATAACGTGGCTAAAGGCGCCGGCGGCGAAATTCAACTTACCGATGCAATTGCGATGCTGCTGCACGAGGAGCCGGTTCTGGCCTATGAATTCCATGGTAAACGCTATGATTGCGGCTCAAAGCTCGGATATTTGATTGCAACCGTAGAGCAGGGCCTGAAACATCCAGAACTGAGTGATAGCTTCAAGGACTATTTGACAAACCTCAAATTATAGTAGAGGCGCGCCCAGAGTGTCGTTGGGGATGGAGCCCCCTGTGTGGAAGTAGGGATGCGCTAGATAGTAAGCGCTCTTTTAACGACGTCTTTGAGCCTGGTGAGACGAGGTTGTAGGCGATTGGATAGGGGTCAGGCCGTCGCCTTGGTGAGATACCAGGGCAGTAGTGCCTCGAAGTCGTCGGCGGACTGAGCCAAGGGTAGTTTCCGGAATAGCTCGACGAGATAGGTGTAGGGGTCGATGCGATTGGCCTTGCAAGTCTCGATCAGCGAGTAGAGATTGGCGCTGGCTTTGGCGCCGCCGACGGTGATGGTGCGCAATTGCTGCGCAAGACGTTCGCGCTCGGCCAGCAAGGCGTTGTAATCGTCGGCGGTCAGCGTGATCATCGTGGACATCGCCCTATTGTACCGATGCCGGCACTTCGGCGTTATCCCACTTTCCGATAGCGCCGTTCCGGATGCGGCCGCATGGCCGCCAAATCAATCCCAGCCAACAGCCAGTG